>Ga0222717_10001463_pt1 | contig 19281 bp, 11 predicted proteins | sample C33_18DmetaG_FD_165053 | JGI IMG/M metagenome (GOLD analysis project Ga0222717, IMG submission 165053) | Estuarine water microbial communities from San Francisco Bay, California, United States - C33_18D | ecosystem: Environmental > Aquatic > Marine > Unclassified | place: USA: California...
AAAATCATTTCGAAGGTCGACCTTGACGATTTTAAGCTGCATTTCGGACAATTCCCTTCGCGAACGTTCAGCATCATCAAGAACAGGAAATGGGGGATCGACAACGAAGAGGGTCGTATGATTATTGAGGAAGGGAGTGGGCGAAGCATTTCCCCCAACGACCGAGAGGAGCTTTTCGACCGGCAGAAGGATGTCCTCTCAGGGTACATATTCGATTCATCGTATGCGATCACGTACGAGAGGTTGGAGAAGTTTGCCATGGGAAATGGTGATGATGTAAGGAACAACATCGGTCTGCTGCGCAGGGACATCGAGAAGCGATACAATTACATGCGCGCCGATATCCTGAGCAAGAAAATGGTGGCTTCTGTTTTCGAGTCGACAATCCGCTACGTTCAGTTCTTGGACACGGAATACATGCAAAAGACGCGCGAGAATTTCTACAGTGTCATATCTTCTATCCCGACTCCGTACAGCGCCTCTGTGGGGTCGGACTTTGAGTCCTTCCATCATAGCTTGGACATGATAATGACGGACCTCAACTTCCAGGCGTTCAAACTGCGCCCCGCGAATCTCGATTTTCTGTACTCGCTCTTTGAGAGCGAGATTCTGTGGCGCTGCGGGACATACGGGAACTGGACCTGGATGGGTATGACGATTTCGGTATGCGATGCGGGGGCGCTGACCGAGTGCAAAATGAACAATATGACCATGACGAACATGAGGAAGGCAGGGACGTGCGGGTTCGACTTCACAATCCAAAGCTACCAGAGCATTCGGCGACAGATATACCAATTCGTCCCCGAAAGCGTCTGCAGGCAATTTACAGACGATGGGCAGATGATTATGATGCAGAGCAAGGCTACGGTTGGGTCGATTGTCGATGGGTTCAAAATCACAAATTCGGGTGCAGCCCCCCCGTCTTCATCTGTGGGGGCCCCGCGCGTTTATTCGGAGGGTTGCGGCGAGAATCAGGGCATTATGAATGCATTGGTGTCCGCCCTACCCCGGGACGACAACATTGGTGCAGAACAGGAAACCACGGTGGACCTTTCGAAGAATGGGACCGGTTTTCGACAGATGTGCAGGAACAAACCTTTGGTGGGGAGTTCCACTGTTATTCTGGCGTTTGGCGAAAATCAGCAGAATTCCTTGGAGTATGTGAGGAGGAAATACGATCTGATGCGCGCGGTGACCATCCGCCCAGCGTCTTTGCCTTGTCAACGCATGGTGAAGATGCAAAGCGCAAAACAGGGGAGTGTGGCGGAGGCGTTCCACTCAGACAACGTCATCGTCTCGAACGACGTGTTATACGAGAGGGCAGAGTTTACTTCAAACATTCAAATGATTGCGACTGTTGCTGGGTTTCTGCAGAAGTTCGGGGCCATCCGATGGGACATTGGCAATGTTGTGCAGTTTTCGATGAACTTTGTCAAGGGTGCGATTGACAAGTATGCATCCACCATAATCTCACCCATTGTGAAGAAGCATTTATCGCGGAAGTGGAAGATCGCGCAAGCTACAGCGGGCGTCGCGCGAACTGTTTGGGTCCGTACACTGGAGACGGCCATTGAAGGGGGGTGCGCGGACGCGTACGAAGTGGCGCTTAAGGTGGCGCGCTTGCAGTCGTGTGATGCAATGCATATCAGTCTTTTGAGTAATGTGGCAATGCGGTATCTGACGCAAATTCTTGACTTCCAATCACTCGCGATTATGCGTGTTCTTTTTGAGGACGCAGGGATCCCGCGCGTGTCTCTGGATTCGGCCTTTGAGTTTGTGTGTGGGAAGGACATTACGCGCGAGGGTGACAAGGAGAAAATAGCCGGGTACGTTCAAAATTCATTCCGCAGCGGCAACTTCGCGCCGATGACGGAGATCGGATACGAACTTTGTAACAAGGACGACAACGTTACGCCTTATATCACTGCTTCGTCCAGTGTTACATCGAAGAAGTGTGCGCGAATGAAAGACGAGGACAGTCCGAATTTCCGGGGATCTCCAAACGAAAGACGGGAGTCGTCCCTTGTTCGGAACTTTGTGGACACTGCGGGCTCGCAACTCTGCGAATATTCTGGGTTTTCACAGGATTCCATGGCGTCATGGATCCTGCCTGTTTTGAAGCGGTTTACGACGTCTTCATTTGATATCATGGGTTTTTTCCCAGGCGGACAGAAGGAGAAAAATTTGAGAAGTGTTTTCCAGAAGCTTTTTGGCGGGTCCCCCGCGCGCTTCCGCAGTCTTCTTGACGTTGACCCCAAACAACCGCTCATGAAAATGTGCCGCATGTGCAATGGGGATATCGCCTGGTGTCTATATTTTCCTGATGCCTTAGTTCTCCGGGCTCTGATGGGCGAAGCTGGGTGCGACTGGGAACTTCAGGTGGAAGTGGCGAAGAACATTTTGAAGAGGACACTGTCGCAGTTTGTGCCCTACTCACTTTTCCCTGTGAACGAGGCTACGTTTGACAACAGTTCGTTTTCGAGAAATCCTATTCAAAAACGAGAGGTCATTGACAGACGGAAACGGCCGCTCTGTGCGGCTAGGAACGCGACCGACTTCTTGTCGCCTTGCCGGGATGAGGAGGGGGACGGGTGCGTGACGTACGAGGACTTTGCGCATATGCATTCCATTGTGTACATGGCAAAGAAGAGCACAAAGGGGGACAGGACAGCTTTGGATCTTTCGCAGTGGGACTTTGACGTGTGGTGGGGGAACCCAGGGGACGTGACGCCATTATGCCAGTATTATTGTCCGCGCGCCGAGGATAGCCAGTGGTGCAGCGCGCCTGGCCGCAGCGCTTATGTGAAGGTGGATCCGCGTAACATCCTGGAGTTAGTCGTCCGAGATTCGGACGGGACGACGGAGAAAATGCTCCTGGCTAACCCTGGTCCCCAACCATCACGGCGTTCGGCGCAGTCGCAGATCTTTGCTATGGGGTGGGGCCCCGCTTTCAAATGGGCGCGTACGGGGATAATTTTCACACACGAAGGAATGCTCTCTACACTTGTACCATTCAATATGGAGGAGCCAGGTCTCGATGTTTGCGATCTGGTGTGGTTCAATGAGGTGAGTTTGATTTGCTCGCTTGCAGTGAGTAGGGCAACTTTTGAGTTCGCGTGTTTCATGCAGGACCGCATGAGCTATCGCGCCAAGCGCTCGGACGGCGCCCTTGTTGAAGTGAATCAAGACGAGGTTTACTCTCATATGATCAAGTACAAGACAGTCGCGCTTTTCAACCGAGATCTCGTGGTTCTGAACGACGGGGAGCGGTTCGCAAGCGCTTCCGGTGAGGATGTACGGTTGGTCAAGGGTTTCCTTTGCCCTGATCTCAATTCAAAGCCGTCTGTAGGGAAGATCTGCATTGTTCTCAGGCATTTTTCTTTAGACGCTCTCTTCTTGGCACTGGATCCCGAAGAATTTCACGCAACCTTCCCTGTGAACGAGGATGCTCCGCACGTTTCACGTATTGATGCGGTGGAGTAAAACACGGACTACTCATACCACGGCATAAAGGGGTCTTCAGTGAGAACAATGAGTTTCTTAACTTTGTGTGGGAGAGGCTTTTTTCCGCTCGCAACATCTTCCATAAAAGACTGGAGAGGGCGTTTTTCCCCGACAAAGTGGATTGATAATATCGATTTCTGGGGTATGTGTATTTGTCTTAGCAGTGAGTAGCGGTCGGGCGCGGGCGTCCCGAGCATCTGTTTCCCGTCCCAAAACGCGATGTCAAATAGCAGGAAATTGCCCCGTTTTTTGCCGCCGCCGATGTTGTCCAATATGTAGTGCGCCAAAATCACTGAGTCTGTCGGGATGTTGAGAGGCCACAGCTCCCTGCGGAGGTAGAAGAGACTGTCACTTTCTTGATCGTAAACCACCATTACGGTGGCGTTTTCGTTGCATGGGTCCTTGATACAGAAAAGACTGTAGTGGATCTCATTTTCCACCAGCCATGTACTGAAAGAGTCGCCCGGGAGCGCGGTTTCGGAGTTGTGCTTTTGGGGCTTAAAACTTCTAAGTCCAGCGAGAAGTGTCACGGGTCCCAAGTATGGCCCGCCCAGTAAGCATGAAAAGGGCGAACTTTCATCATCGCCTTCGCACTGCATGTATTTGTGGCGGGAATCCGGGAACACAGAATATTCAATATTTATTTGATATGGTCCTACGGAATCCAAATAAATCCAAATTGTATTCCACCTGTGCCACGCGCCATGGCCGGGAAAGTCAGGGGTTTGCTGCTGGACAAGCTGTATACGCTTGGTGTTATCATTTCATGCCGTTCTGGTACGCCTTATCTGCAGAGGTTACTCGAAAATCGGGCGGAATATGTCCGCCAATGCGAGGATTCCTTTGTAGGGTCATTATGGTCCATTATCACTGGGAGTGATGGGTTTTGGGAGAATATCAAGGACTTCCGGTTCATTTGTGTTTTATGCAGCACGTGCAAGACGTTCTCATACACCCTGCAAACTGACAAAACGGCATGGATGGCTGTGGCAAACAACCTTCCACACATGGAGAACAAGGCCATGGCTTCTGTTTTCCTTGTCCCGTTGAAACAGTTTGCGAAAAAGAAAAGTTATTTGGCAAATGTGAGGGGGGCTGTGGTGCAATTTGTCTTGCCTCGTGTGAGGCCGGTGGATGCTTTGCGCATGTCATACAGGGTGAACAACGGCCCGGTTGGGTTCTACGCGAAACGACGCTGGAAGCAGTACAGATTACAAGCGAGAAACAAAAGGCCAAAAATTCATTGGCCCCCGCAAGTTTTACACGAGCGGATCTGGCCCTTCTTCGTCAATTTTTTGCTTTTATTTTGCGATGCAAAGAAAGATTTGGGGGTTTCCTTAGAAACGCAGACGGCCTTGATATGGCACAGCGCTCTGAGCGCATACATTAAGCGCGAAGCGAAACTCTGCAACCTTCTTTTTCTGGAGAGACAGATTTATGACTTCATGTTAATTACCTACCTACATTGTAAGGATCACACACATTATTCCCCCCTGATCCAGTATTGTTGGCGGAGAGGACACTTGATGTGGCTCGTCTCGATAAAAGATCTCGTTCTCCACCGGTACCCTTATGCGGGGGAGGGGATCCTGAGGCGCGGCTACCCCCCCTCGGTAGTGCACTAGGTGTGTCTGGAGAGCTGTATAAAACAAACCCTAAAGAGCGACAAAAAATCTCCGCAGTTTGCAACTTCAAACTTGCCTTTCTGCAGCTTGCCTTTCTTTGTGAGCGCGCTGTTTCTCCTGCTTGCGGTAACACGCCTGTCTGTGTTCTTCTTTTTGTCTTTGATCTCTGCAGCGGAATGTTTTGTCGCAATAAGGACAGCCGTGGTGATCTTGCACATGATGCTTCATAGCATTCGACACCCATTCTTCATTTGTATAGTATTTGGTTGCGTACGGACAAAAATCACATTCCGCCCACATCCGCGTAAATAGACAAGGCAACTCTTCACAGTCGTGGTGATCTCGCACATGGTTCTTCATAAAGATCAACGTATTTTTCTCTTGCCTGCTGCCAACAGGAAATGTTTTGCTTTGGTACTTACAACAAGGGCATTGGAACTTCGCAACGTTGAAGAACATGCGTGGCAGATACACAAAAAATTGCGCGCAAGATGAACCTGGTAAATATATTTACTACCAACGGGTTTACTACGGGCGTAGGCTCATACCCAAGTTTTTACTACGGGCTTAGGCTCATACCCAAGTTTTTACTACAAATGTAGGCTCATACCCAAGTTTTTACTACGGGCGTAGGATCATACGCAGGTTGTGTTGATGAATACCAGGGACGCTTCAGTCCCCACCGCAGTCCACACACGACCACGCGCTATGTCTGCCGCGAGTTTGGAAAAAGAATTACAACGCGAACATTCTGTAATGTCAACGGTGCCTCCCAAGGATGTTCTTGGCTTGGTGCAAGGTTCCAAATCGCGCGCCCAATGTTTTGCGTTTACCTCATACGAGAAACTTCGTGGGGCTTTCCGTTCTTTTTCTTCTTTGGAGACGGTCGTCTTTGAGATGCCGTACAAAGGCAGTGAAGACAGAAAAACACGAGACCCGATGCCAGCGTTCCTCAAAGCTATGAAGGAGGAACTTGATGTTTACATCACATACTCGTACAATGTGAAGAGCGACAGGAGCATTTTCATCCGTTTCCTCATGAATTCTGTCGTGCCGAAGAGTGAGGGGGCTCCTGTGCGGAAAATAGGCGACAGTGTTTTGAGTGGGGGCCCAGTCATGCTGTACACAAGGAAAGCTTCAACCCTGGACGAGCTCCCCCCGCATTCGCATCTGGTGTGCGACAGCTGCTTTTTTTCCCCAAGTGACGAGAAGGAGTATATTCTGGATTTTCTGACGGCAGCTGTGTTTGACGGGCAAAAGTCGGCGGCCAAAAGGGTGAACGAGCTCACGATAAACCTGCACTTTGAGATGGGGACGAGGAAAAAAGGGAATGATTTGCTTGCACAATGGGACAATTTTGTTTTTATTTTGTCTCGGTGCAAGAACTGCAAGTGTTTCTGCGTTACGGGGGCGTCGTGTGACGACATGCACAGCTTCCTGGTCCGGCTTCGCGCTTCTCTTGGTGGCGCGAAAACCCCCCCGTTCATCTTTGCTCTTTTCTTTGAGATACACCCTTCTTCCGTGGTATCAGACACAGACCGCAGAGAGACGTGGAGGAAAGCAATTGGCAACGGGAATGAGTGGGTCCAAAGAATTTCGCGCACCCCATCCGGGACCACGCTCGTGTGGTGTTTACAGATGACGCGCAAGCGCAAGCGCGCGCCGATAGATTGTGGTAATTAAAGCTAGGGCAGTAGGTCTTCCTTCAAAAAATCTTTCACGCAGTCCTGCAGTTTTTTTATCTGTTTTGAATAAAGAGTAATAGACATTTCTTTCTCTCTCATTTTTTCTTGCAGCTGTATAATTTTTATGTCTTTTTCCGCAATCCTCTCGAACTCTTTGAAATACTTGGAGTTTGTATTGCAAATGAGTGTTGAGGGGAGAACTATATCCACATCAGAAAAGAAAGAAACGACTTCCTTCTGATAATTGAGGGTAGGCATATCCATTTGCATTGTTTCTTTGGAAAAAGAGAAAAGGATACTCTTGTTTTCATCGCAAAAAAAGATCGCCAAACATTGCTTGGGGAAGGCGGTTGGGGGGGCTACCATCTTCATTGCTGTGGTGCATTTCAAAAAGTAGTACGTTGGGTGTGTAAATGTATCGAATTCAAAGTCAAGGTTTAAAATCATAGATTGAGTATTTTCGCTTCGTATAGCATAATAGTTTTCACGTGTGTAGTCGATAGTAGTAAAGAGCATTTGTTTACTTTTTACACGGCGAGGCATTTATGTTTTTTTTTTTCATTTTTACAAAAGGAATGCTCAAAACTTTTTTCTCCCACCGGTTTTGCCCCATGCCCTCGGCATGTAAGGACTGTCAGGGGGTTTTGTGCACAGATACACAGACTGGTTTGTGTTACGCTGTGGCCACAGCAAAGCTATTATTTATCAATATGAAAGGCTCTCAAGAAGCCGTGCTCACTACATTGAGACTCTTTATGCTCTTTGAAAAGAAGTCTACTTGCGAGGTTGAGGTTCACCCGAAGAAAAACAAAATACTGCACGCGCTAGCACCTGTGATCAGTGCATTGGTAGCTGCCAAGATGGTCATGCCTTCCCCACCACCGTCGTTCCAAAAAAATGGGATTCTGAAGCGGGCGATTCAGTACAGGATCCAAAAATGTACACCGGTCCTTTTTCAAAGAGGTTTGTTGTGGAATAAGGCATGGCTCAATGACGCGTTCAAAATCTGCGAGCGTGTGTTTTTGGGGTTGGTTGATTACAGGGGTCTCGTTATCACAAAGGGGGCTTTGCAAGAGTTGAAAGAATACCTTTGCAACAATATCAAATGCAATGATAAGCAGGGCAAAACGGGCGTTTTTGCGGGGGTGATGCAGAGCCTGGATAATGCGGCGCGCATCATTGAAGAGAGCGAGGCAGGGCTAAACTCTGTAGTATAACTTGTTTTTATTTGAAGTGTCATTCATATATGGGGTGTTTTTCTATAAAAGATTAAATCATTTCTCAAAATATAGCATGTTTACAAAGTATTTCTTCGTGTTTATTTTACTGTTTGTGTGTCTTCTCGGCGTTTCAACCGGCGAGAATCTGACGTGCGCCGTGTGTCCAGAGGCATATTTTTGTGTAACGAATGAGAAAAATTCTTGTCCAGGGAACATGACGTCTGATTCGGGGAGCTCGAACATTTCTGATTGTTCCTGTCCCATTGGAACAATACAACACGGAGACTATGCTTGCATGCACTGTCCCGTGTCTTCATCCGAAGTTTACACGAACGGGGTACTTGAATGTGTTTGTGCGGCCGGGACCACCTTTTCAGACGCGCAGTGTGTGCCGTGTGTGAATGAGTCCATGTATTGCGTGAACAACTCGCCGCATGCGTTCCCTGCGGGGCTCCAAACAGACCTTGCGTGCGAAAAAGGGTACGCTACTCCACAGGAAGAAAGGGAATTGGTATCAGGGGGGGTGCGGCAGTTGGGTGAGTGGAGTCATTTCTTAGTTCAAGGCGACGCCTTCCTAGCGAACGCGTTTGCTCTTGAGGTATACCCGGGTTTTTACACGGAAGAGTACGTAGAAGTGTGCACGGTGGATGGCTGTGAAAACGTATATTATTGCAAGGGAGATTGCCCCCCATTCTTGAAAGGAGGGCAGAAGCTGTACGCCTTTGCTGACCGCTTGGTGGTGGAAGTGTCCCTGTTCCTCGGCGCTTTATCGCCCCCTGAAATGTCCATGAAGACAGCGCTTTCGTCAGCGGTGCTGCAACGACACAACGGTTCATGCGTCTGCAATAACGGGAATATCACGTGCCCTGCGCAATGTCACGCTGAAAAGGGGGAGACACGTGACTCCTTCATATCTTGTAAATGTGACGATGGGTATTTCCAATCAAGCGAGCACGAGGAACTGCATTGTTTGCACTGCCCAATAGGCAGCTACTGTACCGGGGGAGGGCAAAAGCAGTGCCCGGACAACAAGGAAACGTATGTTTATGGGGCTCTTTCCGAGGGAGAGTGCAAATGTTCTCCCGGGTACAAGGAAGAGGGTACGGGGTGTGTTCTGTGCGAAAAAAATGTGTATTGCAGTCAGGGGGTGGAGCAAGCGTGCCCCACAGACCACTGGACGGTAAGAAATGGGAGCTCTTCGTATACAGACTGCATCGCTATCATCCTCAGGGTATCCATTGTTTCCATAAGCCCTAACAGTTCGCTGGAAGTCATATGGGTCACTGGAGAGAACCAAACAAGGGTAATCAGCTCTGTTTTTTCAAACTCCACTGCCCTGGGTCCTTTGGTACTGGAGGGAGCAGTGTCTCTGAACGATGCCAGGCTTGAGTTAGTTGTTACAGGCGAAGTTATAATTGAAAGCATAGAGTTATTGAACTACGGCGACGCCCCCTTGGAAGGCAGAGACTGTCCTATCGGTTTTTTCTGCGCGGGTAACCTGTCAATCGAAGCGTGCCCTCTCAATTCCAACACGGAGGGGACTGGGAGCAGCGAAGTCGAGGATTGTCTTTGTAACGCAGGGTACTTCTTGAATGGCACGTGTGAAGAATGTCCTTTGGGGTCTTACAAAGAGGATGCCTTGAGCAACACGGCGTGCACCGCATGCGGGGCCAACCAAACCACCCTGCAAACGGGCTCTGTCGACAAAACACAGTGTGTATGCGTTGAGGGCTTTGAGATCGGGGGGGTGGGGTGTGTGCAATGCAAAACGGGCACGTTCAAGGAGGGGGATGGGGCCATGGCGTGCAGCGTTTGCCCGGATTTCACGTCGACTACGCAGGCCGGCGCGATTTCGGCAAGCGAGTGCCTGTGTTCGCCTGGATTTGAGTTGGTGGGGGACGCGTGCACAGCTTGTCCTCCGGGGTCTTACAAAGAGAACTATTCGAATGCCATGTGCACCTCCTGTCCCGTGAACACGTACAATTCGGGAGTAGGCGCTGAAAGCAGCTCGCTCTGTTTCACATGCCCCGTGGGGACGATCGGGGAACTTGATTCGATGAGTTCCGTTGAACAGTGTGAGGAGTGCCCCTCCGGGTCGTATTACGAAACGAATGAGAACGGGTCACAGGCGTGCGTCATATGCCCCGATTTCACAACGTCGAGCAACGGGTCCATCGGCATACACTCTTGCGAGTGCGTCGCTGGGTTTTCGCGTGATAGCAACAACACATGCACCCCGTGCGCGCCTGGCAGTTTCAAAAACGTCACAGGGGACGACGCGTGTTCGCTTTGCCCGCCGGGGACGTTTGAACCGCGTCACGGGTCAGCCGACAGTGTCTGCGTGAATTGTCCGGCAGGCACCTATCAACCTTACACGGGGGCCCAAACTACAGAGCAGTGTGCCATGTGCCCAGTCGGCACGTTCAGCCCGTACCCCAAAGCATCGAACCAAAGCGCCTGTGAGGCGTGTCCTCTATTGACCTCAACCACGGGCGAGGGCGCGTACTCAATGGACCAATGTGTTTGCGTGAAAGGATACACCGCCGTAAACGGGAGTTGTGTGCCGTGTCTGACTGGCCAGTATAAAGATTTTGTGGGGAACGGGGCGTGTGAGCATTGCGTTTTGCGGACAACAACAGTGCCTGGAAATGTTGCTTCGTCCACCGAGGCATGTGTTTGCGACGCTGGGTTTTACAGGGATGACCCCGTAACGTGTTTGATATGCCCGCATGGAAAGTACAAAGAAGATGTGGGGGACGCCAGCACATGCTTACAGTGCCCCTCGCTTCAGACGACCACTGCACAAGGATCTAGTACCAAGGAGAGCTGCGTTTGCGAGCCCGGTACGTACTTGCAACTTTTCAACGAGACGTCACAAGAGGCTGTGTGTGCTGTGTGCAACGGGTCGTCTTTTTCTGGGGATGCGGGGGCCGATTCCTGCCAGGAATGCCCTGAATACGCCTTGGCCCCGCAAGGTGCCACGACTTCCGCTGACTGCGTTTGTATTGGAACCTTTATACAGAATACATCCGGCGAGTGTGTGTGTCCTCTTGGCACCTACCTGGATGAAGCATCAGGCTCGTGTGCCTCGTGTCCTTTGGGCACATATATGGACGCAAACAACACTGCGACCTCTTGTGTCCAGTGCACAGGGTTGCGAGGCACTATTTTGACGGGCGCAGATTCAGCAGAAAAGTGCGTGTGCACGGCGGCGGGGGTAGAAGACGTAAGCGGGGATTGTTTTTGCGAAGCTGGGAGATACTTGAACTCGACAACCGAAGAATGTGAGCTATGTGGTGTATTGTCGTACAAGAGTGACACAGGGAATGGCGAGTGCTCACCGTGCCCGCAATACTCAAGCACTTTGGAAACTGGGGCAACCTCGGAGACCTTTTGTTTATGCCGCGAGAATCTCGTGAAAGTGGACGGGGGATGCGTGTGCGATTTGGGCCATTACTACGAGGAGGGGAATTGCTCAAAGTGTGCGCTAAACTCGTACAAAGACGAACAAAGTCTGGCCGCGTGCACCCTCTGCGGGCAAAACCGCGTTACACTATCCGAGGGGTCGGATTCAAGCGACAAGTGCGTGTGTGACGCCGGGTTCGAGGAGCTCCTGGGTGGCTCCGAATGCACGCCTTGCGGCAACGAAACGTACAAAACATCAAGAGGAGACAGTGTGTGTACGCAGTGCCCCTTGCACTCGTTTGCCCTCGAAGGCGGGGCTGTTTCTGTAGAGCAGTGTTTGTGCAAACCTGGGATGTACAAGGAAAGTGGCGGGGAGTGTGTGCTGTGTCCGGCAGGAACCTACAAGCAGACGTACGAAGGCGCGTGCAAAGCCTGCCCAACCAACCATTCCTCGTTAGAGGGGGCTTCCTCACATACCCAGTGTTTGTGCGACGAAGGGATGGAACCAGCGGAATATTCAGGCGGGTGCAAGGCGTGCGAGAGTGGGTATGTCAAGTACAACATTTCGAACACGTCCTGCGCTGCATGCCTGCTGGACACTCCGTGTTTGACGTGCGAAGATCCCAACACAGTGGAAGACACGCGCTTTTTGCGAAGACAGTGCCTGCCTGTAGCGGGCTACTTTTTCGATGAAACAGGCGTAGCGGTTGAATGTGCCAACGGTACATACAAGGAAGAGATTGGAACAGGGCCCTGTGTCCCTTGCCAACATATGGAAACCTCGCCAAGGGGGTCAGTGTCCCCCGGTGACTGCACATGTGTGCAAGGATACTACCTGAATGCTTCCAGTGTCTGTGCGGCGTGCGAAGAAGGCTATGAGTGTCCAGGGGGGGGGTACCAACTAAGCACCAGCGGCAACAAGAAGTGCACAATGGGCGCATGTGTCTGTGTAGATGGGTATCATTACAACATGTCTGGGTCATGCGTTGCATGTGACCCCGAAAGCGGCTGCGCTGAAGATGATTGCACCGGAACATACAAGAGAGTGCGTTTGCCTGACACAAACGAGTGTGTGTGCATCGAAGGTTACTTCTTGTCCACGGGCGACCTCGGTGGTGATTGCGCGCTTTGCCCAGTGGACACATTTAAAGAAGACAAAGGCAACCACGACTGCACACAGTGCGGTGCGAATGCGTCTACGTGCGGGGTCTTGGGCGCCTCCAATGCTTCCACATGCACGCAAAGTGGGGGGTGTGGCTCGTCGAGCATCGACGGGGGTAACCAAAGCGCAATTACTGTAGACGCTTCAACTTCAGAGGCCTCCGCGCTTCAATGGGGGACAATTGCGGTGTTTATTTTGGTGGGCATTGTTGTACTGTCTTGGTGTACTACTGAAATATACCAATCTCAAAAGCAACACTAAAAATAAAATAATTGTTAAAATGGAAATGGTACTATATATGCACGCGCGCGGCAGAGTAGCGACAGCGCACTCGCCAAGAAGGCCAAGGTGCAATCCGAGAGGCAGCCCGTGATCGTAGAAAAAAAACTCTCTGTCTTTTCAAACGCTGACTCCCCTGCCTTGATGGAAGATGGCAACCACAAGGTTATCTTTTTAAGAATACTTTGTTTTACCCTGGTAGTAATGGATCCAGTACTCTTTCGTATGAAACCGGGACAAGCATCCCGTAAAACTAAAAATATTATTATTGAAACAAACACAAACAAACACACACAAGCAGCCCATGCAACACATCGCGCACATCCGTGGGGAGAGGATGACTGTGTACCGCAGTTTTGAATGCGCGGGTAGCTTCTGTGAAATCATAGGGCGGCAGGGGGGGGTGAAAATGGAAACAGAAGTTAGAGGGGATTGCGTTTTAGTAAAGGAGCCCCGTGCAGAGCGCGCGTTTGCCGTGATAACCCACGACAGTACGACGCAGTGCGAGAAGTGCCACGTTTGGGTAATCCCCGATTTTGTGGCTCCTATCGTCTCTGTCGAAGTGTGGATTCACGACGAAAAAAGCAACGGCTTGTTTCGCAGCAGGAAGGCCCCTCAATTGGAAAATATTTGCGGGGTCGCGCCGCGCCAAACAGTCCATGACATTGTTTTGCGTATGTCAAGCCGCGTGAAGAAGAAACGCTTTGGGTATTCTTACACGTTGCCAACCATGTTCGGGAACATCTCATTTGATAAGGGGCGCACGCAACCGCTGTTCCGGGGGATTTGGGATTGGACAAAGTTCAACACAGTGATGAAGAGGCTAGGAATAGAAATGGAAGATTCCGTGGCGAGTTTGGTTGTTTTCTCTGCCAACCTGGGCAGGTTGATAGCAATTAACTACAACAGCACGGTGGCTGCGCACTTTGCTTCGCGGACTGGCATGAAGATTGTGCCAAGTTATGATGATCAGAACAATACCATCCGCTTTTCGCGCGATCGAAACAAACGCTCTTACATGAACTTTATCCTCAATCGCAACGGCGGGGTGAATATCCGTTTTTTCTTGGAAAATTGTTCAAACCTGAGCGAAGAGAATATTCTCGAATTCAAAGAAGAGGCGAATGCGTTGATCCAGACAGTGTTGAATATTTCCTGACCAAGAAGCAAATATATGCACAGTCGCATCCCCCTGTGAAAAAGCGGCACATGGTGGAGCCAAAAAACGTTGATTTGAGACTGGCTACTACCTACATTCCTGTTTGCATCGTGTTTGTCCAGTTGTTCATAATAAACATGTTTGTCTTCTTTTCGTCGATGCACCCGCTGCATTCGTGGGCGGTCGTGTCCATCGTTTTGTGGTGCTTGAGGCGCGGGGGCAAAGAAAAAATATTCAAGTACAACTGTCTTCTGCAGGTCGTTTCCTTGTCATCTATGATGACGCACTATCGTTGTGAACTTGCGCAAGAGAATACTATGCATATGAGGGGGGTCAATGGTCTTCTTTGGAGTGTGTGGTTCGCTTCCTTCAATTTTTATCTTTCGATCAAGAGTCAGAACATGGAGAGAAATACGGCTGGCAAGCCATCCCTATGGGTGGTTTTCTGCTTGATGGTACTTTGTTCATTTTTCTCAAAAATGAAAGACAACTTCTACGATTTTGACAACTTGAAGGGGTTTCTGTTCATTGTGGTGTCTGTTTCCTGGGTGTATTTGCATGACTCGCATCGGCTATCGCACAAAAAGGCGCTGAGCAGTGACGAATGCATTCTGCGGTTTACGGCTCTGCTGATGACTACAGTAACAGTGTGCCTGTGCCTGTTTTTCTGCTTTATGTTGGGTGTTATTTACTTCAACAACTTTCACACTTCCCTGAAAACAGTGACAGAGAAAAAAAATGAAGACGAAAGGAACCCAGACGTCGAGAAGGCTGAAGACATCAATGAGATTTTCAAAGCTGCAATGGCAGAGAAAAAAGCGAACCGGGTCCCGGGGTTGGGATTGCAATCAGGTTTTGAGCAATGAATAAAAATGATACATTTTCTTCGTGGAGGAAAGATGGTGTACACGGAACAAGAATGGTTTTTTTTCAAGAATTATTTGGATTGTTGTAAACATCTTTCCTGGTCACCGACTGATGAATTCTCGATACGGAAACTGATTTGTGTAAACCTGCGCACCACCGAAGTGATGGACACGTACGAGAAAATACTGCATACAGTGGGGACGGAATCATTGTACTACGACCCTAAAATGCTCCTTAGGATCAGGCCGTTTTTGGAAGACTCAAACCTGTGGATCTACTTAATGACTTCGTTTTACAAGTTCAAAGACGTGACCACATGCAGTGGATTCAACGGCGCGAAAAAACCACTGATGATGTTTTCGAAGAGTCTGGAAGAAAGCGGTATAGTCTTCCCTTCGTGGTGCGAAATACTGATCCTATACATTCTGGTCAACATTGACTGTGTACCTAGCGCCAATATCTGCCAAATCTACGTGTCTCGTGTCATGAAAAAGGAAAAAACAACAGAGTGTATACTGTTTCTACAAAAATACGCGGATATGCGGCAGACGCGGGAGGAGTACATCAACACTTTCAGTTTTCTCATGAACGAGTGTTTCACGGAAGAAAAACATAAAAAAATAGAAATGGTAAATATAAACAACAAAAGGAGTGAACGCGACAGAGACTTCTGGGCAAAGAAAACGATTGAAATGAACGGGGGGCGGCTCCGCCTCCGTGAACGCCTAAAAAACGCAAAGAAAAACGCGGGGAATGTCGTCCAATCGCACGAAACATTCGACGCGTTCCAGGATACTCTTTCCTTCAGTTCGCATGTGAGCTACAACTCGAAACTAGCCTTCTACTTTCTGGCGTGCCAACAAAACGTCTCATTGAAAGAAATCATGGAAACAGTTCAAATGAGACACGTCAAGTCAGAAATGGTTTCCAAATTAACCGTGATAAAGGCACCAGAGCTCAACAAAATTCAAGAGGTCATTGCAAAGATTCGTTACTTTGGAGCGCCAGAGCCCCTTATAACGGAGTTCTACGACGTCTGTCTCCGATCCGTGTCGCTAACTACCAAGAACACGCTGTCGTTGTCCACAATCATTCAGCTCTACATATGCATATATCAAAACGAGGTCACGTGGAAAGAGTGTTGGACAAACGTCCTCCCTATCATGAACGCGCAGGTCATCCGCGACATAGAGACTTTCCGAAAAACACACCCTTCAATCGACAAAAATTTGCTGGCGCGAGCGTTTTCCACCGTCATCTAGTGACTACACAAAAATGTCAGCGAAAACGTCGAATTCGACGCGCGTGGCTTGCGCAGATGACAGCTTCAGACCCCCCCCCTCCAGGTAGTATGCCTCGCCACTTTTGACGCGCCATTTGCGAGAGCTAAAACCCCCGCCAAAAATGTGTCTTTGTTTTGCGGCACTGAAAACGCCTCTCCGAGGCGCGCAGTCGTCGGCCAACTCTGCGCCCCCCGTTCCCGTTGTAAAGCCTTTGGCGCAGGGGGTGCATGGGCGTGACCCGGCGTATTTTTTGTATGCTCCCTTTGGGCACATGTCGCAGCCGTCCAGCGACGCGTTGAGGCTCCACCCAGGAGGACACACGCACATGTCGCCGCTCGTCGCGCGCGTTCTCTTTGTAGTAAAAATTCCCTCGCATGACGTGCACGCGTGAGACCCGGCGCTTGCCTTGTAGCTCCCTACAGGACACGGCTCGCATGTCGCGTTGCTTTCGAAATAACCCGCTGCGCAAGCGCACGCCTGTGAAGAGGCTACTTGCCCAAGGGGACACGAAAGCGTTACGACCCCTCCACTACACACGTCCGTGGGTTTGCATCCCACACAGTCTCCTGTTCGGGTTTCTCGAAAGCCGTCAACACAAGTGCACTTCGAGGACCCTTCGCTGCTTGTTTTGCCCGCGCTGCATTCCCCACAGACCCCGTTTTCGGCAAAAGTGTCTGGGGGGCAGGGCACGCACCCCGGATGAATGGAACGGCGGAAGCTGCTCGTCTGCGGCTCTGTAGAGGGGGGCATTACCGCTAAGTTCTGCTCCGGGCCAGCCAGAATGAAGCCGTCCACGCAGAAGCAATCGGACCCGCCGCGAGACGTAGTGAACTGCGGACACGCCGCGCACTCGTCCCCGGTTGCGTTGTAGTACTCCCCGTCTGGGCACACGCACGACTCAACGCCATCACTGGTAATCCCCGGCAATGTGATGCGTCCTACGGGACAAAGCACTGGCTCAACGTCTGGACCAGGGCAGTAATAATCGCGCGGGCAGCTCTCACAGCTGATTTCCCCGTTTACCTCCCACCTCACATACCCACTGTCGCAGACACAGTCCTGCTTTTTTGCAGAACCCTCCGCAGAAGTCATCCGGGAAGGGCATGCCACAGGGACATCCCCGAACCCACAGTAGAAGCCTTCCTTGCACTTCGAGCAAAGAAACGGTTTTTGTTCCCAGAACCCGGGAAGGCACATGCACTTTCCCTGCGATGTTGACTTTGCGAGCAATGTTGACGAGTTGGCGTGGCATGCTTCACAGGTGTCCGAAACGGCAGCACTGAAATACCCCAAGCCACATGGAATACATAAATCACCCTCTCGTTGGAACCCAGGCGGACAAGAACACTGAGAGGGGCTGGAAGCCCCCCTGGTATCTGTGACGCTCTCGTGCGGACAGGGCGTACATGCGTGGTTGCCGGGGAGGTCCTTGTACGTGCTCAGGGCGCAGGGGATGCAGTTCCCGAAAGCTTTGTAGTGCCCCGGGAGACACACGCAGTCATCGAGACTCGCTTGCGGGGGGAGTGCTGTGGTCTTTTTGGGACACTGCCTTTGTACGCCCCGCCCCGGACAGAAGTGGTTGGTGGGACAAGGCACACAATCCCCCCCAGATGCAGTGAATCCCTTTTCACAGGAACAGAGGGTGGGGGATCTGGCCCCCAAAAACCCATGCCATGCGTTTTGCTTGCACGACGCGCAGACGTGCGCCCCGGTAAGGATCTTGAAGGTCCCATGAGGACAAGGGGTGCATGCAGAGACTCCTTCCGTTTCGGAATACAGCCCTGCGCCACACCCGTGACACCTCCCGTCGCCGCTCTTTGCCTTGTATGTCCCCTGTGGACAAGGCGCGCACGTGCCGTTACTTAGCCTCGTGAAACCCGCCGCGCATACGCATGACGTACTCCCTTTCACAGAGGTTTCGTTCTTGCCGCACGGTATACAGACCGAGCCATCGCGCAGGTAGTACCCCGCGGGGCAAACAGTGCACATGCTCACATCGAACAAGCTGCCCTCAATGCTCATGCTCGCGGAGGGGCAACTGACACAGGCGTCCTCCGTGACCTGCGCTGTCAGCGCGTTATACGTGTTGGGGGGACACGCTGTGCAATCCTCGTTCCCGGAAGTGGTCTTGTATGTCCCGCGCGGACACTGTACACATTTCCCAAGCCAGATGTTGTGGTAGTATCCAGGGACACAAACACAGTTATCGCGGAATATGGCCCCCGCTTCCGAGAATGTGTTTGCAGGGCATTTGTGCGGCTTCCCACCGTGACAGAAATAACCCTCTGTGCACAAGGTGCAGTGGTCATAGAACGCGCTTGAATAGTAACCAGGTTTACACTTGCAAGCTTGGAGCTTGTCCGCTGCGGTGGAGTACGTCAAAGCGTTTTCAGGACAGGGCTGACATGATCCGTCCCCCCTTTCGTCTTTGTAGTTGTTCAGCGGGCACCCCACACACTGTCCTCCCTCTGGCGGCAGATAGTACCCGCGGTCGCAGACACACGAGGCCTCTTCTGTAGACGCAGGGGGGGAAGATTGGTATATATGAGGGCATTTGTAGCTTGGTTCCTCGCCACCTGGACACCACGAACCCTCCGGACACTCCCGGCAGACCCCGCCTACATCGTACGTGCCAGGCGGACATGTGCACAAACTCGCCAGGCTGTCTGTACTGCATTCGCATGACGGATACACCCCTTTCCCGCTCTGACACGCACACGCCTCTTGGACCGTCGCCATCCCCGCCTTCACGCCAAACGTCCCCTCGGGACACCTAAAAGGTTGCAAGGCGTACGGGGGGCAGTACGTGCCCAGTGCACAGGAGGTGCAAGATCCCGCGTCTCCGTAAAGACCAGGGGCACAGGACGCGCACGATGTCGCCGAGGGCGATGACCACTTCCCCTGTGCACACGCCGTGCATGGCGACACGTCTTGCGAATCCGAGTACGTGCCTGCTTGGCAAGCCTTGCATTCGCCCCCGGGAGAAACGGAGCCAAAACCCGGCGGGCATTCGCAGTGAGTTTGGGTTTTAGACGGTATCGAAGGAGGGGCACACTTTATAGATTCCCCTGTAACACAAAAGGTGTCTTGAG
>Ga0222717_10001473_pt1 | contig 19211 bp, 30 predicted proteins | sample C33_18DmetaG_FD_165053 | JGI IMG/M metagenome (GOLD analysis project Ga0222717, IMG submission 165053) | Estuarine water microbial communities from San Francisco Bay, California, United States - C33_18D | ecosystem: Environmental > Aquatic > Marine > Unclassified | place: USA: California...
GTTTAGACCATTGGTCATACTCATCAACCTCAACACCCTTTGCTAAAAATTTAATTGGTTATACTTTTCCACAAGAAGTTAGAAGAACTTTTCCATTTAGATATAAAGCTAACTTTGGCAACCTAGTAAATAACACAGTACAAAAATTAATTGGACATGAGATTTGGAAAACATCTACCATGAAAGAAGAAAAATGGGAGAGAGACTTTAATAAAATTTTTCAAACAGAACTCGGCATGATAAACGAAAAGCCACCGGTAGACAACAAAGATAAATTCGCCAGAGAAAAAATGATTGAGTATGCGATTGATTGTATAGGTGTAACAGAGAAAGTTGTTAAAGATATTGTTAAAGATGACAATTTAATTTGTGAGTATCATGTTAGAAAAAAAGAAATGACAATGATAAAAGATATTTTAGGTAAGGTAGATTATCTTACAGACAAAGTATTTATAGAATTAAAAACAAAGCCACCCAATATTAGAAAGGTTAAGAACAAGGAAGAATGGACAATGAGTAGTCAAGCATTGCCAACTGAACCTACAACAGATAACCTTATACAGACTTCGTTCTACTATATGTGTACAAAGAAAACACCTTACTTAGTTTACACTAATGATAAGGAACACATTATCTTTGATAGTACACATGAGTTGATGAAGAAAGACCATCTGGAATTTCTTTACTATAAAATGGTTGATAAGATTTTACTTTGGGAACGTATGATTATGTTTTGCAAAGGAAGTCTACCTGAACTTGCACAAATGTGTGAGCCACCAGATATATATCATCCTTTTTATTATAAGGATCTAGCACCAGAACAAGAAAAACTCATAACTAATTTATGGGGAATTAAACAACAACAATAACAAAAAGGAGAACTATGTTACACACAGCATCTTGGTTAGTATACAAAACAAAAGTAGTAGCAACTTATACTTTTATTTACGCACAAAAAGTATGGGGTCTATTACCATTTTAATTAATAAAAAAAACAAAAGGAAACAATGAAAAAAAATATATATCAAAAACTACATGATGCTTGTTTAAGTGCAAAAAGTGTCAAGAAAGGAACAAGAGCAAATGGGATGCACTTTAACCCATTACTACATGATGACGTACAAGCAACAGCAACACAAGCCTTGTTAGACAATGGTTTGTATGCGACTTGTAATTATCTGACAGAGATTGTACCAAACATAAAACAAGTAATGGTCGTATGTACCATGCGAGTTTATGATGTTGAAGATCCAACGCAACATATACTTGTTGATGGGTGTTCAGCATTTGGAAACCTAGATAAGTTTGGAACTGGTAATGCCATGTCATATTCAAGAAAGTATGCGTTCCTAAATTTACTAAATCTTAAAACGGGTATCAAAGATGAGGATGGTTATGAACCAAAACCATTTGAAGATTCTACAGAGCAATCTGTTGAAGAACCTACTTATACTGATGATAGTATTGAAGTAGAAGAAATAAAGAATGAGATTAAGTCGGCTAAAAATATGAAAGAATTTAATATTTTAGCAGAGAAGTATTCTAATCACATTCAATATTTAATAAAAAACAACACTAAAGTTTATCAACAAATAAAAGATGTTGCTGATACTAGAGAGTTGCAATTAAATAATGGTCAGTAAAAGCTGACGATAACAAAGGAGTAAACATGAGTGAAAATACAGTATGGTGTAACTTGGTAAGAAACGAAAACAAGAACGCAGAGAACCAACCGGATTGGGTAGCACCGCCAAATACAAATGCACCAGAGGGTAAGAAATGGACTATCGGTGTTAAGATAGGAGACGTTTGGCACAATCAAGCTGGATGGAATGAGTTAGATGAACAAGGAAATATTATTGGTATCACAATAAAAATGACACCACCTAGTTCTAGTGATGACAAGCCTGCAGCACCACAAAATAAAGGGTTTCAAAATAAACCTACTTATGCTAGTAAACAATCATATAAGTTTTAATTAACTTATATAAGTCTTGGGGGAGTTTTTCTTTCTAGTTCCCTTTCGGTAGTTTTCTTCCCCGAGACACCTCAAAAAAATATGGACAAGAAAATTACAGACATTGATCAAGAAATTGAGAAGAAGATTATTGATGATCGCCAAAAAGATTATGGTAATTATCAAGAGAACTTTATTATGTTAGCAGAAATGTTTACAATAATACTTGCAGGTAATTTAAGAACAAGAATTAAACCACATCAAGTAGGTCAATTAATGATGGGATTAAAGCTATATAGATCAACAAAAAATTTTAAGGCAGACAACTATTTAGATATGAGTGTGTACAATAAAATGACTAAAGAGATACACAAAAAAGAGGTTGCCAAAAAGGATAAAGTATGACAAAGTTTAAAAGAATTATTAATGGGGAATGTCATTTTACAATGACGGAACTCTTTGATGATGTTGAGAAAGCTGCGGATGTGTCCAATAAAGGAGAACCCGTAGAATGTAAAATTGATAATTTGAGGATTGATTTTACAACAGTAAAAAAGGATAAGGATGAACGAGATAAAAACTCGTCTGCAAAAGTACAGGGATCTTCAAGCGAAGAAACACGAGAAGTACCTAGAAGCAAAGCAGAAAGTAAATAAGTATCAGAAAGATTCTTATAGATTGCTTTGGAAGATAGAGCAGACAAAAGAACGATTAATGACATCTATTTAGTCATTAGTTAATTATTAAAAAAAACTGAAGGAAAACGTAGGGGATCTATGACTAAAAACAAAATATTTACTGAAATAAAACTTGCTATGAAAGCAGGACACTATCGTGATTTATCAAAGAAAGAAAAAAAAATATACAAGAACGCATTTAAGAATGGTTACAAGTTAGCGAAAATACATTGTAAAAAAAGAACACCAGAGTTTTATAAACCAAGAAGAATTATTAGTTACTCATTTGCCAAACCTAGCACAAGAATTGTAGACAGTATTATTAATAGAGTTTGTGTTCGTTATGAGGTACACAAAAAAAGTTTATTAGGTAAGGTTAGAACACAAGATATAGTTAGAGCAAGAAACATTATTCACAATATGTTGTATGAAAAATATAACTTAAACCTTACAGATATAGGTAGATATTTCGGACAAGATCATACTACAGTTTTACATTCAATAGAAATGAAAAAACATAAGCGAAGATTTTGGGATGCTGGTCAAAGCATTTGGGAAGAATACCAAGATTTAAAAGAAACTATTTCTTAGCAGTTTTAGCAGCTCTCTTAAATTGTTTAGCAGTTGGTCTACCTTTAGTTCCTGCTTTACGCATTTTCTCACCACTACCCGCAGCGATACGTTTACGTTTAGCATGGATGTTACTATATAATCCACGTTTAGCCATTATTTTTTACCTTTCTTTTTTGATTTAGAACTCATTATTTTTTTCTTCAAAGCTGAAGGCAAAGTTTTTTGCTTTGCTGTTAGTTTGCTTTTACCTTTTGATTTACCATACATAATTATTTTCCTTTTGTTGTTTAACTTTTAGCACACAATAGTTGTCAAAACAACTACCATCTTTACCATCATGGCAAAAATACTTTTTATTAGCTGTGATAATCCAGCCACCCTCATCACTCATTAACTCTTTATTACAAGTCTCGCAGTAACCACAGATTAAAGATTGATGTGTAGGTCTTACCCATGTTTTCTTTTTTATCGGCACTTCCACCTACGTCTTGCTTGTCTTATTCTTGAGTTAGGATCGTTTCTTGTTTTAGCAGATGAGTTTCTTAATTGTCCGGCAGATCTTGCACAATAACTTTTTCTACGTTTAGCATCCTTAGATCCTTTCTTAACTTTACCTGTTACTGCTGTCTTTAATTTTGATCCGGGATTGGCTGCTCTATATCTTGCAACACCTTTGGCTGTCATACCAGCACCTTTTTTTGTAGGTCTGTAATTTGCGTTCTTACCTTTTGTTGTTTTTCTAATAGCCATTATTTTAGTATAAGTTTTTTAATTGATTTTTCACCTAAATAAATTTCTGTTTCTGCTTTAGATTTAATACATTGGTATTCTACATTATTATTAAGTTGTCTGTTAGCAATCCTTTTACCTTTCAAACAATTACTCATGGATTCTTGTATTCTATGTTCTTTAATTTCTCCATTAACAATCATCAATAATGCAACTACTACTTCAACCATGTCCATTACCATTTGCTCTAACTTTATCTTTTAACTCTTCAACATCTTTTAATGCTTTTTCTAGTTGTGTTTTTAAAAATTCTATATTAACTTTGTTAGTCATATTTTGTTCTTGATTTGTAATTAATTTTTCTACATCTTCAAACAAACTTTCAATCAACATAAATTGTTCTTGGTCAGTAGGTTTCTGTTCTGACTTTTTAAGAAGATCAGCTTGGAATAATTCTCTTGATGTCTCCAGACTGGTCAACCTCGCAGTCACCTCTGTATATGCGAACACACCCATTGCTACAGCTACTACAATACCAATCATATTTTTAATTGGCATACTTACTGCTGTATTTTCTGATACTTTCATTTTTTCTTTCTTTTGCATTTACATTTTGGAGCAAATAAATCATTAGTCCATTCAATGTACTTATCAAAAAAACCAAGAACTTTATATACGTATTTATCAATCATGTTGCTGGTCCACCGCAGAAAGCCAATAGCAACATCATAATTATAAGAACACCTGTAAAATAATAGTTCATCCTCTCTATCTCCATAGGTTATTCTTTATAAGATTATTATAGTATTAGAGCTATAACTAATAGCACGCCAATAACAATTACTGCTTTTTTATGATCTTCCAAATAGTGTTTGATCATATCTCTAATTTCATCAATCATATTTATCTCCTATGATCTTCTAATATAAGATATTATTTACCCTGTCCACGATTTTTTGACTTGCCTTTTTGTCTTTTCTTATGTTTATTCATAGAAGATAGCTTAGGTCGTCTACCTATACTTGTCTTTTTTGGTATTCTTTCGTGAGGTTGATCAGCTATATTAAACTTTACTCTTGCCATTATATTTGTTTTTCCATATTTCTTGTTGAGTTAATCCTATCTCATCTTTTTTTGTTTTTAATCTGTCATCTATTTTAGTTATATCTATCTCTTCTACTAGAGCATATCTGTAAATTTTAGTGTCAGAATTTTTCCATTGAAAATGTAAAAGGTATTTAGGTTCATCATAGTTACTTAATAAACTAGGATCAAAAGCAGCTATTGTCATTTTTTAAACTTTTTATTACTCAATAAGTTAGTAACAGATATTCCATAGTTACCACCGACTACTATAAAAATTAAATATAGATATACTTCTGGAATATTCTTTAATTGCTCAAAATAAAACTCTACTTTTTTTAGCATAGTCATATCACCATAAAATGTAGCATAAGCTAGTATGCCAAGTGGTGCTAATATAAACGCACCTAATACTAAATCTAAAATTAGTGAGCCATTTCTTTTAGCTCTCTCGTTACCAGTTTGCATTTCTTGTAAAGCTATTTGATGCTTACGTTCACTTTTCTCTGCTCGTTTAGTCATAAAACTTCCTACAGCTTTAGAGCCTATTTTAAATAATAAATTATATGGTAGCATATTAATCTTTAGTTTCTTCTTCTAATTTTTTAATTTTAGATAAAGCATCATCTAAATCTTTAGTGCAAAATTCTAGCTTTTGCAAACACCTTTTGTTAGCAGCATCTTTAGATTTACCTGCATCTTCAAGCTCTGCTATCTGACCTTTTAGTATTCTAACCTGATCTTTATATTCGTTAATTATGTCTAATGAATTATCACTTTGCATATATTATTTTTACCTTTAGTTTGATTTGTTCTTTAGTTCTACTTCTTAGTATAAGAGATCCTGTGCTATTTCTTTTATAACCATCTTTGGCTGTATAGTCTGTTTTTCTATAATTTTTAGTTTTAACATCATAACCAGTATACTCACCTGTAGTCATATTTAAAGTAACAATATCTACTGGACCAAGACCACCAAGAGGTGTAAATACAAGTATATTAGGATCTTTTGCTAGTTCAATCTGTGCTTTCATTTCGCTTAATAGACCAGTAATTGCTTTCTTTCTTCTAGCCATAAAGACCTTTAGAGTTAAAGTTTTTGAAATAATATAACTATAATTGTAAACATTCCACCTATTAAAGCTGACATAGCATAATACATGTGTTTTTTAATATCTTTAATTTCTAATTCTATATTGTTAATTTTTTGGTGAGTTTGTTTCTGCATGATACGACAAAGTTTTTCGTGTGATTCTATTCTTTCTATTGCAGTATTTTTAGCCATTAGATTGTATCTTGTGGTTTACAACTGTATTGAGTTGATAACTGAAGTTCATTTACTGTATCTGTATTCATAAGTTCTAAATATTGTATACTTGTATCTAAAGCTACTATGGCACAATCTTTCCAAGTGTCAAAAGTTTCTTGATGTTTTACTGGATCTTTACATTCTCCTGTTACAAATGAACATACTGAAAGCATAAGAATAAATTTCATAATAAAAACTTTATATATTTAAAAACCCCAACTTACAAAGGAATATCTAGTGCCTTTTTTAACTTCAGTTACTTCATGTGGGTACATAAAACAACTAGGAAATATTATAATATCACCAGTTTTTGTCTTAATTTTTTTATCCCTTATTTTAAGATCACCCCCCATATAATCATCATTTAAAATTCCTATAAAAGAAAGAACAGGTATTCCTTTATGCTCGCCATCAAACAAAGAATGTATATGATCGTAGTGTTCACGCATCATAGTTCCTTTTATATATTTATTTAATCTAAATGGAGAAAATTTTGTACATATATCTAGTTGAGTTTTATCTGTTTTACCTTTATGTTTTTCAAAATATTCTTGATATGCTTGACTAAGAAATTTTGCTGTCTCAGCTTGAATTTCAACATTATAATTACTTACATCTAATTCTTTATTTTTTTCTGAATCATAAATTTTTGAAGTTGTGTCGTACCATGCGTGTTTATACCATTTATTGTTTTGTAATATTTTTATAGTTTTTTTACAAAGTTTTTTAGGTATAACATTTGTAACATAGATATAGTCATCTACATTTTTCATTATCAATCTTTCTGTTTTAAAATTTCTTTTATATTTAATTCTGTTAATTCAATTTCAGATCCCAGTTTATCAGAAACAAAAGTGTTAAATGATAAAGAAATTCTATTTTTATTAGATGTGTTTATTGGTACACTATGTTTTAAGGTTGATGGAAATAAAATAAGCTCACCACTTTTAATAGGTAATAAAAAATTTTCTGAATTAAATTCATTATATTTAAAAACTTCTCTTTTAAAATTTAAGTTTGTTGTTCTATTGAAAGTAATAGGTGGCATTTTTTCATCTACTTGAAAATAAAAAACACCAGAAACAATAGAGTTTGGGTGAGTATGTTCGTGATGTAATGATTTTGGTGGATTAAAATTTACCCATGATTGAGTTATAAATAATTTTTGTTTTGTATTACATATTTCTTGATCATAAACATTTAAGCTATCTTCAAAAAATTTTTTTAATTTAGAAAATATTTTTTTTTTTAAAAGATAGGAATCTACTGATCTAAAATTTTTATTAGTTCCATTTTCAATTAATTTAAGTTTTTTGTTTATATAATTTAATTCAGTTTTAAAATTTAATTTATATTTTGTAATGAGAACAGGTATAGAAAAAAGTCTAATTAATTCTTTTTCCATTAATTAGGATTATTGAACTCCACCATGTGCATTAGATCCTGTTCCAGATACACTTCTTGCTGCACTTAAATCTCCAAATGTTGATACGTTTCCAGCAGATGCAATAGTAACAAATGTTGTATTACCATTATTGGGAGATCCTGTATTTTCTTGGAATACACCTCTTGTTGTATTTGATACTGCACTAGCAGTAGTCGCTACACTTAAATCACCAAAGTCTGTAGCATTACCTGTGCTTGCTATTGTAACAGTATCTATTACATTAAGTAATGATCCATAAGGTGAAGATCCGGGATTGGATGTACCACCACCAAATAATGCTTTTGTTGATGTTGAACAACCACCAGAATTATTTTTTATAGCAGATAAATCTCCAAAGTCAGTTGCATTACCTGTAGATGCTATTGTTATATAGTCAATTACATTTGATGATTCACCACCGGGTTGGGTATTTAAATTTCCACCAGCTCTTAATCCTCTTGTTGAACTACAAGCACCAGCGTTATTAGCCGCACTAATTGTAGCATCACCAAAATCTGTTGCATTACCTGTAGATGCTATTGTTATATAGTCAAACACATTGTTATTAGTTCCGGGAGCAGGAGCTCCTCTTCTTGGTCCAAACACACCTCTTGTTGAACTTGATATACCAGCACCTAATGCTCTACCATTAACTGTTAAATCCCCAAAATCTGTTCCATTTCCAGCAGATGCAATAGTTACATAAGAAATTTCATTTGTTCCAATTGAAGTTCCATCACCACCTCCACCATTTACACCTCTTGTAGTAGAACCAACTGCTCCATTTTGACTTCCATACATTGCTGTATTTAAGTCACCAAAATCTGTAGCATTTCCTGCAGCTGCGATTGTAATAAAGTCTATTGTATTTACGTTTCCACCCGGTGTACTTCCGCCAAAAAACAATCCTCTATTACCAGATAAAGCACCATTTTCAGCAATCCAATCTCCACCTCTAATTGCAACCCATACATCTTTTAATTTCCAAGTTCCTGATGCTCCTGATGATGTTGGATAAGTAGACATAATTATTTTCCTATGAATTTAACTCTTTTAATTTTGACCATAACCAATTAGCTTCTACTTCTTGATTAAAAGGATTACCATCTTCCATTGGTTCTAGTGGTGGTTCTGCAGGGTAATGCCATTCAGTAGTAAAAGTATCTAAGTAATTTTTTAAATCTGTTTTTGTAGATATTAATTCAGCTTGTCCATTAGGCAATGCTTCTTTTCCATTTGTTACACCTATAAACCAATTATCGCAAGGAGCAAAAGAACCTTCAATATAATTTCCCCACAATCCTTGCGGTAAATTTTTACCAACAAAAACTGGTGTTGTACCATCTACATTTAGTTTATATTTTATAATTTGATAAGACATAATTGTTATTGTTTGCTTTTATACTATTTTAATTTTTTTTAATCAACATGATTTTTTTTGCTTTTTTCGTGTGTTAATAAGGATTTTTCATCAATTAATTTAAAACCTCTTTTTTGTGCAAAAACCTTTGAATTATTTTGAAAAACAGAAACACACTCATTTAACCATTCTAATGTCATTTCGTGGCTAGGATTTTTACCATTTTTAATCATTTGATTTTCTTTATCTAAATATTCAAATATCATTTTTTGTGCAACTGCCGAGTTAATACCCATATCAAAAAGATAAATTAAGTTACCTTCATCTATTTGACCACCCCTAGACCTTGCAGCATTTAGAGCTTGTTTCATAGCTGTCATAATGTGATATTTTTCTTCTTCTTCCTCAAAGTCTTTTTCAGTTATTTTATCTTTACCAATTTTTTTTAATATGTTCTTATATTGGGTTGTAAAAAAAGACATTTTTCTAATAGCACCTTGAATAGAATTTAAAGTGTTTGCACCATCAATTTTTAATTTTAAAATTTTTAATTCTAATAACTCTTTTTGTAAATAATCTAAATTATTTTCTTCAAGTTTTTTTTCTCTTATACTAATCTTTAAGTCATTTTCTTTCATAGTTAAATGAGCCTGTTCCAATGCTTGTCTTGTTTTATCAATTTCTGCTAGCGTGTGTTTAATTGATCTCATGGGAGTTAAGTGGGTTACGTCAAGCATAACACCCATAAATTGAGAATGTGATTTATAAAAACTTGATGATGAATTTTTTATTGATGGCATACTTTCTTGAATATGTTTTAACATACCTTTATATTTTTTTGGCAAGGTTGTTATTTGAGATATGTCTTTAATAGTTAAAGATTTATTTTTCATTATTGCTCCATACGTTTAATTGAGAAGATCCATATTTTTTTATAATAGAATTAGGAAGAATATTTTTTATATTTCTTTTTGTTTTAAATATTTTATTAGTTTTAATTAAATGTAAATTATCACCTACTATATCATCATTATAGTTTAAGCCATTAATTGAATACTGACATAAATTTTTAAATTTATGATTGTATTTTTTAATATCTAAAAAAGTATAAATTTTATTTATTGTTTTTGAAGTGTTATTAATTAAATCATTATACTTTATAAGTAGATAATTATTCTTATCTTCATTATCAATTATATATTTAATACCTACTAATTGACTTACAATCTGATTATCATTTTGCATTAAAAAATTACATTTATCATTTATTGTTTTAGCATAATTATTTATAAAAGCATTTTTATTATTGTTAGACCAATCAATAAAAGATGCCAATACCTCTAAAACATCCCTTACCAATAAAATTATTTTAGGTTTTGGATTTACATATTTTTTAAGAAAGTTAAAATTATTTGGAGAACCCCACATTCCTCTATCAATTATTACATCTTGTTTCCAATCTTTGTAATACATTTTGTGTATTGATTTTAAAACATTATCAAAAGATTGTTCGTCAGGAAAATTTAAAAAAGTCATATTGTTTTTTTTTAAAAAATAAAGATTTTTATAAATTTCTGTAACAATAGAGTTTGGCGTAACTGCTATGTTTTTATTTTGATTTAATATTGTTGAAAGTAAAGTATTTCCTGATCTTGGCAATCCGCAAAGATAATACAATTTTTTCATTAAAAATTAAAAATATATTTTAAGCAGCATCATCAATAGATTCAAAAGAAACTATTAAATCTAAATCTGAAGCAGCACTTGCTCCACCTTTTAAAACGTCTCCCTCTTGTAAGTATAGAGGATTTTCTAAAATAATTACTGTACCACCTGCAGGTATAACAATTTCTTTTGCTAAAAAAAATGTTCCAGAAGTATCAAAATCTGCAATACCATCAGGTGTATAATTTGCTTTTGTAACTGAAAGATTTAAAGAAGAATTAAATGTTCCATCAACATTTGCACATGAAATTCTATTAATTTTAACTAATTTATTTGACGATACTGTCATTAAAGTTGTAGTCGTAGTAGCTGTTAAGTTATAACCTACCGATTCTCCTTTAATGGATGATACAGATACTATATTTGGATTTGCCATATATTAACCTTTTATCCGAAAAGCATTGCTAATGCAATAACTTTTCCTGCACTAACTCCTGCACTTGAAAAACTTAAATCTCCAGAACCATTTGTAACTAATGCTTGACCAGAACTTCCATCTGCTGCTGGGAAAGTTAGATTGTCTATTGTTACTTGACCACTACCTTTAGGAAGAATAGATACTCCTATATTAGTATCTCCACCAGATGCTGTAATAGTTGGTTTGTTTCCAGTAGCAGCATTTGCTAGTGTAAGTTCATTAACTGCTGAACTTGTAGCTGTTAAATTTAATAGTTCATTACCATTAGTGTCACTTATTTTTGTACCTATTTTCGGTGATGTTAAAGTTTTGTTTGTAAGAGTTTCTGCTCCAGTTAAAGTTGCAAAACCACTTGTACTTACAGCTACGTTTTCCCATGCACTCCCACTATAAACACGCATAATATTTGATGAAGTATTATAGTAAAGCATACCAGCAGCTAAAGCATCACCATCATTATCTGTTGATGGGTCAGATGATTTAGAGCCTAAATAAACATCATCAAAAGCATCAGCAGATGCGGCAGCAGCTGTTGCAGAATTTGCAGAAGCAGTAGCTGAATTAGCTGAAGCTGTAGCAGAATTTCCAGAAGCTGTGGCTGATGTAGATGAATTATTAGCTTGTGTAGTTGCCAAAGCAACTTGAGCAGTAGCTAAAGTAACTTGAGCTGCACCATTATTAGTAGCAGCAGTTGCAGAACTAGCCGCAGCTGTAGCGGATGAAGCAGCAGCTGTAGCACTTGTTGCTGCACTAACTGCGTCTACCAAAAGTTCAAAGTGATCTGTGTCTGTTAATGAATCTCCGATAACACTATCTGCTACACAAATATAAACATTATTTAATTGAGCTGTAGTTGTTGATTTAACAATATCTCTTTGTACGAAAGCAGCAGTAGTAACTGTTGCACTTGTACCTTTGTATGTACCTAATTCTTGTGTTACTGAAATTTCTCCAGAAGAATCAAATGCTAAAATTTTATTGGCTCTATCTGTTGCACCCACAGTAAACTCTGTAGATGTCATTGTATTTGTTCTTGATAATTTTATTGATCTATCAAGTTCTTCTTGAACTTGTTGAGTGGTCATGGTTGCACGATCCAAACCCTCTTCGTGAGATTCCGCAGGGAATGGATCATTAGCAATATAATCTATTGCTTGAGTTTGCGGAACTTCTCTAATTATTACAACTGTTTCACCAGAAGCAGGAATGTTACCAGATGTGAAAGTAATACTTCCACCAGAAGCGTCTCCTGCACCAGCTACTGTATAATGTGTAGTTAAACTTTTAACAGTTTCAACACCTGTACTATTAACTCTAATAATTACCTGTAAATCTGTGTCAGCAAATATTTTATATCCATAGGCAAACTCGGTTGTACTACCATTACCGGAGTAGGAATTTTTTACTGTTGTGCTTGATACTGTCATTATACTCTCTCTATATTAAATTATCTATCCTTTGTCTATGGTTTAAAAAAATAAGTTTGACCTCTATTTTCTTCATTTCTTTTTTTCATTCTATCAAAGAATCCGGGGTCTAAATATTCTTTAATTTGATAACCTATAAGGTAGTCATAAGCCGCTTTAATGTAATATAGGTTTATAAATGGTGTATGACCTTCTGCTAACTCTAAAAATTTTTTACCTGCTTTTTTAGGTTCGTTCATAGTTTTTACCATGTCTATAATTTTCTTAAGATCTGAAGCTGTTGGTCCAGCAGCAGTTTCAAGAAAACCATTACCATATTGATTTTGAACTTCACTCATTATAAAGTCTCCATAAATACCACCACCACCACCTTGCACAAATGCTTGCATTATAACTGATAATTTTTTAGGATCTCTTGGCGATCTACCTGATAACATATCTTTAATAGATAAAACCATGTAACCAAAAATAGTTCCTAACATTAATGTAGAAGCTAACATGGTAGCACCTATTAATTTACTTTCGTCTGGTCCATAAGAATCCATTTCTCTTCGTAAAATTTTTTTATATAAAGAAACTGAAAAATTTTTATATTGCATTACAAATCTATTAAGCTCACCCATGTAAGTTCCTTTAATTGTACCCATGTTTGTTATTGATCTAATTTGAGTATCTGGTTCTGGTGTTCCATGTGTACCCTGATCATTTAAAACATTTCTCCAAGTTAATTCTAAGTTGTTTTTAAAATTTCTTAATTCTCTTGCACTTAATTTTCTACCAACATAACTATTAACAACACTATCAGGAATATCTTTTGCTGCTTCAGCAGTTAAATATCTTTTATTATCAGCAGCTAAAGTTTTAATAGAACGCAACATATTCCATTTACCTTCGTCTATTCCATAAAGTGTTAAAAAATTTCTTTCTCTTTTTTCTAAATCAAAAAATTTAGTTTCACCTAATGATCCATAATATTTTGATACGCCAAGTGCCATAGAACTTTTTAAACTTGCAACCCATCCATTTAATCCGTTCCATTTAAAAAATTTATTTCTTAAATTATTTATTGCACCAGTTCCATCAGCACCATCTGCATATACATTTCCTCTATTTGCAACCACAACAGAATTACTAATAACTTCTAATGCTTCCATAGCAGCTTTATTACTTCCACCAAGTAATCCATTTATTGCTTCAAACAAACCAGTTAATAATCCTCTTCCTTGAAAATTAGTAGATGTCATATAAGGTGCTAGATCTGCACCAGATGTTATCATGGTTCCACCTAATCTAGCCATATCTCCTGTGCTTCTTACCACCATACCTATTTTTGCTAAAGTTTGACCACCAACAGAATTTGCACTTCCATCAATTTGTCCAAAAGCTCCTTGAAAATTTTCAAAATTCAAATCTCTAACAATTTGATAATCTGAGTTTCTATATTTTTTTTTTAATAAAGATAAAATTTTGTTAAATGTATCTTGAGGATTTGTTCCTAATTCTTGCATAATAACAATATTTTTTGCACTACTTGTTAAAACATTAAAAACACTTGTTTGTAGAGAAGGTTCTCCAAATTTAATATTATATTCTTGTCTAGCTTGTAAATCTTTAAAATGTAAAACTCTTGATGAGTTTAAACGATTAGTTACATTTTTTGTTCCATAAACACTATTTGTGCCACCATACTTCATATGATCACCTGACATTAAACTATCATAAATATCACTTAAAATTTTATTAATTTCCATTGGATCATTAACATCAGCAAAAGTTCTTTTTAAATTTAATTTTGTTTGTATATATTCTACCCAAGCAGCTCTGTTATCATCAAGTAACCTTGAGCCTTTACTAGCATTAGCCATTTTTTCTGTGTCATGTGTTGTTCTAGTTATCCAATCGTCTAACTCTCCTATATTAGCTCCTAAATCATTTAATCTTAATCTCCAACTATTTTGAGATTCTTTTAATATTCTAGCAATATTTTTAGCACCTTTTATACCTGTAGGTTCACCAATCATTTCTCTCATAATTTCTAAATCAATTCTACCTTCACTAAAATCATTCCAAGCATCTTTTCCTAAAGCTCTAATAGCATTAACAAGTTTTGTAATTTCAACATTTTCTAAAGTACCTTGTTTTAAACCAATAGAATTTCTAGTAATCTTAGAAAATTTTTGCATACCAACTAAATATCCACGCACAGCTTCTATAGGATTAATTTTTCCATTAGATTCATCTACAGCATCTATTATTGATTCATATCTTTCCAATGCTTTCATATTGCTTTCCGCTAAATTTCTTTTCTTTAAAACTTGCTCATATTCAAACTTATCAATAATTTCTTGTGCTAAAATTTTTTCTGATTTAACTTCTGCTCCTTGAAATTTATTTTCATTAATTTTTATTTTAGCTTCATCTAAAATTTGATTTATTTGTTCGTCTGGCAAAAGATCACCAGTTAATCTTTTAACCTCTTGAAAACATTTAGATAATCTTTTTACATCTGCCATTAACTATTCCTTTTTGTACAATTAGTTCCAGCTTCTATAGCTTCTCTAATTTGAGTTTTATTTTTTATAGAGTTATCAATTTTTTTAATATCATTTCTTTCTTGAATCATAGGCTCAATTAAATCTGTATCTTTGATGTTTAATTGTTTTTGATGCAGTATAGTTCTTTGTTGCATATTTTCTGCTTCAATCTCTAACTCTGATTGATTTTTTTCTTTTATTATTTTTTGTTCTTCTGTTAATGGTTTTAGGTTTCGGTTGGTTATGTTAGATTCTTCTTGTATTCTTATTCTATCATTTTCTGCTCTTTTAGCTTCAATTATATCTCTTTCTGTTTTTTGTAAGTTTCTAATATTTTTTCTATAAATTGTAGCTGATTTTCTGTCTCCATTTTTTATTGAATTATTATACAAAGTATTAAACTCTTTTATTTGATCATCTATCTTATTTAATTGTGGATCTCCTACTCTTGTTTTTTCAGACACAAGATTACCAGTATCTACTGGTTCTCCTTTTAAAACTTTACCAACAGAATAGTCTAATAATTGTCTTTGATTTTCTGGGGAAATTGCTCCTAATCTTTGATAAATATTTGGTTTACCTCTTACTTCCGCAAGATAATCTCCTAATCTACCAAAACCAACATGAGCTGCAGTACCAATTAAACCACCAACTGCTATGTTAGTAATAGCATTATAAGCAGTATAATCAGCCTGTTCTGATTTTGCTACACCATAAACAATAGGTTCAACAGCAGCATTACCAATTATACCTTCTACAGCACCCTTTTTCATTCTAGCTATATTTTTACCAGATTTTGCAACCATAGAAGCAAATCTAGCTTGACCAACAATAGGTACAAAAGATGCACCAATGTTTATAGGATCTAAAAAACTTGTACCAAGAGATTGTAAAAAGAAAAAACTTTTTGCCATTTTATTATTTGGTCCTCTATTTATAATACTTGCTCTTGAATTTTCTAATTTTTTTCTTTCAACTATATAATCAACAACACCTTCTCTTGTATCTTCTGTAAAATTTAAACCTAATCCAGCATATTTTTTATTTAACTCGTCTTTATTTAGATAAACATTACTTGATTGATAGGCTTTTGTTTGATCGTATGCTCTCAATGTAGAAGCAAATGGATTTAGATTCCATGTGTTCATAAAGTTCGCATGAGCAGCATCTAAAAAGCTGGTTCTACTTTGGTTGTACAAAGAACCTATTTCTTCTTTTGATTTTTCAAATGTGCCTAATCCAAGGTTGATCATATTATTTTTATGCTTTTTTACTTATTGTGTTTAACCATTTTTCTAAAATATCAGCTTCTTGATCTCTTCTTGATTGAGTTTGACTAGGTTTTCCTGTGCCATCCCAATCTCTTAAATTTTTTATTGCACCATCCCAATCACCGGTTGTAACTTGTTTCCAAAAATTATAACCTGTCGTAGTATCAACTCCATGTTGCCAAGCAACAGAAAATATTACAGTTGCTACTTCTTTAGGAAGTTTATCAAAAGATTTAATTGTTGCATTTTTATTGTTTTTTGTTGTTTTACTCCATGCACTTGTAAGTTCTTTTAATGTTTTTTTAGTGGCAAATTCATTAATAGTTTCTCTTTCATTTTCAGTAATTGTAAAAGGTGTTGTATTAATAGCATCTAATGCTGCTTTACCTTTTAATCCTAAATATGGTTTTAGTTTATTAACAATGTCTGGATTGTTAGGAAACATAGTTTTTAATTCATTTAAATTTTTACTACCCAAATCATAACCCATAGCTATAGTTACTCCAGATTGTCCTATAACAATTCCATTATTGTTAGGAACTAAACCTTTTAATCCTTTGTCTTGACCATATTCAAATAATCCTAAAACTTTTTTGTCTATATTATTATTTAATCCGACAAATTTAACTTCAAAATTTTGATTATATTGAATCATAGATGATTGATCACCTACCGGAATTTCAGAGTTTTTTTTTCCCTTATCAATAGCTTGATCTATTAAATTTTCATCATATTGAAAATAATCCTCAGAAGGTGGATCGGGTACAAGTGGTAATTCATCACCAGTTACAGGATAAACAGAAGCTGTATCATAAATTGTGGGGTCTTGATTAGGTAATTTTAAAAGATAATATTCCATTCTTTGACCATCAGCATTTACTACAGGTTGCATCCCAGCATCACCAAAATCAGCATATACAACCATACCTGTCATATCACTATTATTTAAAAATTTAGAATAATTACGAATAGTAAACCCTATTCTTTTTTTAATTTCTTCTTCACTTATAGTTGTTTGCTCAAATCCCATTGAAGGAGGTACTTGAATATTTGCATTTAAAGATGAAGCATAGTGCATATATCCTTGTGGACCCATAAAACGATCTAAATAATTTCCCGGTGAAGTATCTTTTAAGCCAATTAAAATTGCTTCATTTTTGTTTTCAACAGCTGCTACAGGAATTGGTTTTCTATTTATAGTTTTTGGTATTACAGCAGTTAAACTATTATTAAGAACATAATCTCCTAAAAAATCCTCAGTTGCAGATTCTACAGCATCTTCTATACTTGTATTTTTATTTAGTCTTAATAAAGAAGCCTTTAATAATGCTTCATTAATTTTTAACATTTTATTAGCTTTAGATTCAGAACCTTCTCCTTGAGAATTAATTACTTCTCCAAAATCTTCTGTTTTTTTCATAATCATTTTTAAAACATCATTAGGCTGTATGTCTTTTTGAACAGCAAGTTTTTTTAAATCTGCTAAACTGCTACTATCAAATAAATTTTTAGCCAACTGAACACTATCTGTAGAAATAGCCATTAATATATTTTCTGGTGTTTTTTCATCCTGTAAATGATTAACAATTTTTCCCATATTTTCATCACCAAAAGTTACTTTTAATTGTTCTATTAATTTTAGTTTATCTTCTGATGTAATAGATGTGTCTAAGAATTGATCTTTAAATTGAGTAATTTCTTGTTTAGTTAATATTTTTAATTTAGTTAGATCAGCTCCTCGTTTAATTTGACCTTCTATTATTGCGTTAGTTAATATTTTTCTATTACTTAATTTAATTTCTGGATCAGTTTCTGTTCTATAGTCATTAGTTAATTCTGCTATTTCTGGATTTGTATCTATTTGTAATTGAACAGGATCTGACAAAAATTGTTTTTGTGTATTATCTCTAACTTCAATCAAACCTTGTTTTAATTTAGCTTGTGTTATAAGATCTGCAGCTCCTACATATGAATCTGTATTATAATTTTTACTTTCAATAAGTTTATCTGCTTCATCTAAAGATAATGTTCTAATTAATCTTACATCTTCAGCATTAATTTTAGCTAAGTCATAAGTTGTTTTTAATTGATTGTATTCTGCTGGTGGTAAAATTTTCTTTGCAAAATCAAAATCAAAAGGTTGTTCTGTACCTTTTCCTTGTAAAGAAAAAATAACATTAGCAAATTCTGTTTGCATTGGTTGAACCATCATAGTTTCAACTTTATTAATTAATTTAATTCTCTGTTCAACTTTTAAATCTGGATAAACTGAACTGTTTTCTCCTTTTTCAAGTTCTGCGTAAGCAAGACTAGGATTGTCATAAATATCTTTATTTGCTTGAAATCCTTGCACAAGAGCAGGAATATTATTAACCATTGAGTTTAAATTTGCTGCAGGTATTTTACCGGAGAAAGCATCTGTATATAATTTTGTTAAGTTTGTTTGGAGACTAGCATAATCAAAGTCATTTACATTACCAAGCATCCCAAATTCATCTACAATATTTTCGTCTCTATTATTAAAAAGAGCTTGAGTTATTAAAGATTTTTCTGCAAGCTCTACTTGAGTTGTTAAGTCTTTAAAAACATTTTTATCTACTATAGTATCAATTCTAAAGATTCCTCTATTTACTGCACTTAAAGCATTGTTTGTAAATAAAGTTGCAGTAGCATTATTAGATGCTTGTGACTTAAATTGATTAATAAAATTATTTGTTTGTTG
>Ga0222717_10001475_pt1 | contig 19199 bp, 14 predicted proteins | sample C33_18DmetaG_FD_165053 | JGI IMG/M metagenome (GOLD analysis project Ga0222717, IMG submission 165053) | Estuarine water microbial communities from San Francisco Bay, California, United States - C33_18D | ecosystem: Environmental > Aquatic > Marine > Unclassified | place: USA: California...
TACCCTATTTATAATAACTAATTTAAAAATAAATTTTGATTATAAACAGGGTATATAATTAATTTTTATTTTTAAATTAGTTATAATTATTTATTATATTTTTAATTTATAAATTAGTACCCCTACTGATATAATATATATGAAAAATAAAAAACAAACAACTAACCTTAATAATATTATGGCAGAAAGCCACCAACTGAGTATTTTAGTATTACAATATATCGACCAATTTAATTTAAAAATATATAACGGTAATATTTATAAATTACAAGAAAACTCAACATATACTTATAGATTTTTTATACCATTGTTAGATTTAAAATATGAATTAAGTAAATATTATAATGAATATTTTGATCTAATTTTGAGACAATTTAATGTGTGTTCTAATTTTTGGTATAAAAGTGCTATGTTAAACAACACAAATTTTAGTAATTTTAGATATATCGAATATAAAGATTTTATTTTAGATTTAAATAATGGAAATAGATTATCAAAAGAAAATTTTGATGAAATTTGTTTTTGTTATTTTAATTTAAATTTTAAAGATTTTGAAATGTTAATATCATATAAAACCGAATTAAATAGTTTAATATATGCAACTCAACGACAGAAGATGAAAATTAGTGATCTAGAAAAAGGTACTTATAGATATGAGTTTGATAAAAATTTTGGAAGTTATTTATGCAATATAAGTTTAACACCCAATGATGCAACATATTTATATAAGTCTTCTAATAATGGTTTGAGTTTAATTATAGAAAAGTTTTTAAACAAGCTTTATGGAAGTGAGCATATTAAAACAATAGATGGAAATACGGAAACAATTTCTTTAAAAACAGCTTATAAAAAAAAGATTTTAATATTAAATGAGTATGATTATAAAGAAATTGATAGAATTGTATTATTACAAATGTTAGACGAAAAAATTATACCTTTTAACTTTCCTAAGGAAGATCAAAAAGATACTATTATTGATTTTAGTAAAAAAAAACCAATTATGACAAATGCTAATGAATTGATGCAATTAAAAATTGCAACAGAAAATTTATCTACACCTTTAAAAGAATATTATTCATATCAAATTTTGTTAGATAATTTAAAAAAAAAATATAAAACTATAATTTCAGAATTCCCAGTCTTTGTTTATTATAGTGTTAGGGCTTATTATACTAAAGATAATCTGGATTATATGAGAAATACCGTTTGGGCTTTGTATGAAGGAGAAGATCATCACTGGTTAAAAAATTGTGATGATTATACGAGAATTAAATATCGTAGAAACAAAAATAAAAATAAAAAAAGTCCGTTAACTGCGGAATACAAAAAAAAAAAATAATCAAAATGAAAAATTTAATTAACTTAAAAAGTAGCCTAAGTCAATTCTTAGAGCTACTTTGTAAACAAAAGGAATATGGACCAAATATTGAGGTCCTTAAACAACTGAAGGTGGGCACACGCTATGAAGAAAATATACAATATTTCCTTCAAAACTTTAAAATGACTAAAATTTTAACTGAAAGCTCAGGTGATATAAAGTCGGCTGCTCATGAAATATCAGTTAAACTGGAGTTAGTAGATAAATACACAAAATTATTTGATAATCAGTGTATTTATTTTAGTAGCAATCTTCCTAAAAAATCTATGGGTGATTTTAATGTTTTTTTGGAAAATAATAATAAAATTCTTGAAATAAGACATGAAATAAAATATAGAGAGGGAGATTCAGCATATAGTGCTCAAAAAATTTTAAATACTGTTAAAAAATACGGTATTGATAAATACCGTATAGATCATAAGGGGTTGGAGTCTTCATCTGAAGTACGAAGATTATGTTATGACATATCGTCGTTAAAAGATCAAGAAATTGAACAGCTTTATACTAATATAGGTTTAGATAAGTTTTTATTACAGTTATTGGAAGAGGAGGGACTATTAATTTATGATACTCCTATGGAGTTTGATGAGATGGTCGATTTATTAGTAGGGTTTGAATTAAATCCAAATGTTCAACCTTTGTTAGATTATCCTTTGTCTTTAACTGTTTAATTTTTAGGTAAATTCATGAATTTGCCTAAAAATTAATTAGAATAGGGCGGATATAACTTAATGGTAGAGTATCAATCTGTGGAATTGAATGTTGTGAGTTCGAATCTCATTATTCGCCTTTATTATTACTTATGAAAAAGCAAATTTTAATGATAAATATACATTATAGTCTGAATTGGCTAATTGTTCTGGTATTAATCCAGTTTTTTTACTTAATATTCTTTTTAGGCTTTTTAAAAGCCGGCAGCATTACTTTAGCAACATTAATGATTTATAGTTTATTATATTTATGTTTTAAGCTTTTTGTGTTTGAAGATTTAACCGACAAAAATATTGATATTATTCAAGAATATCAGATGAAAAATGTCGTATTTTGGTTATTATGGTTATATTCTAATATCCTAATATCTATTATTTGCCTTTTTATTATGTTTTATTTTTTTAATATTTCAGGGGCAACTACTAATTTGATATATAAAATTTTTAATGATGAAATATTAACATTGGATTTACTAATGTTCGATATTTGGTCATATAGTTTTTTACTTAGTAATTTTAATTGTTTTTTGTATTCTTGTTTATCTCTAATTAATTATATTATTAAATATAACGGTCTATCAATAACTATTGTATATATACTATTTAATTTTATAACAAGTGCTTTTTTATTTTATCTTGCATTGCATATAAATTTAACAAACGAATTAATAACACCTTTACCTATAAATATTTTAAGGGACACTTATCAAGAATATGCTTTGGGTTTTAAATATAAAGGACAAGATCAACAAGGTTTAATGACTTTATACTGTTTAATATATAGCTTAGATGAGTTACCTATAGATTCAAACAATTTTGTCGATCTGCCTAAAATAAAAACTATATTAAATTATGAATCATCACAAATAAAAATTTTCAAATATAAGTTAATATGGCCCAAACCTTAAAAATAAATGTTTCTTAATTTAAAAAAAATAACCAATTATATACATTATTATAATGTATCACTTTATAATAATGCCAAAAATGAACAAGATTACTTATTAATATTTTTGGCAGCAATAGTTTTAATGTTTATAATCTCAGACTATACAGAAGGTTTAGAATACAAGCTAATAACAATTTGTATCTATGGTAGTTTATACTTTTTATTAGCGGGTATGGATGAATTATGGAAAAAATTCAATACTAATTATCCACAATTTAAGACATCTTTAATCGCTAAACATTTTAAGAAAATACTATTTTTATGTTGGTTAATTTTTTGTATAGTAAATCAACGTTATACAATGCTTATGATATATTTGATTATTATAGTTATTTATATTATTTATAGCCATATAACATCAAGAAATCAAAATAAACATATAAACAGTAATATTGATTCTGAACAAAAATTAAAAAAAAAATTGAATTTTATTCAAAAATATTTTCATGATGCTGATATTTTATCATATCATTGGAGTAAAGAATTTATACAATTTAGATACTTAAGGGATACTGTTTACATCAGTGCTCTAGGTGTATTTTTTTATTTGTACTATATTGGATTAACAGATCCCAAAACAAATGTGATAATAGTGCAAATAATTATAATTAATGCATTCTTAATAAATGTGATGTTATATATCGATTATGTTATAGCCGCTGTTGGTAATCCAAAAGTTTTATTAAATCTTGATTGGGCGAAAGTTTATAAGGTTTTAAAAGGACTTGGAGTAAGTGCGGGTATAAGTGTAGTATATGTAGCAGGAGCAACTAATCCTATAATAAGTGAACCTTGGATGCCTGGTGCACATTTAATTCAAGATTCCTTGCTAGGGTATAAGTACAAAACCGAGGAAGCTGGATCAGTAGCTAGAGCTTTTAGATATGCTATGATTCTTGATCCTCAACCTGTTCCTGTGGATGAGGATGGTTGGGTAGATATTAATAAGTGCTATGAAATAGCAGCGGCTAAAGGAGACAAGTTTGCAATTCAGTTTTACAATAAAATAATTTTAGAAAGTACTCCTTGGCCTTTTAAACCTAACCCATTGCCGGAAAACACTCGAATTTTTCAAAAGGAGTTGGCTCAAAATGAAATAAATAAGATTATTGATAATACGCATAAGGATGTTTTGAATTCCGGATCATTAGATAATAAAAAATAAAAAATTTTCTATTAAATTAAAATTAATACATGTTTAAATTAGATAAATTTAAAAACCTTTTTAAGTATTTTTTTTCTGCTCGTAATTTCATCAAAAATCCATTATTACAACAACAATGGTTATTTTTAATAATTTTTTTACAGTTATTTTTTATCATATTACCTTTAGATTTTTACACTTGTTTTACAATTATTGGGATTTTTATATCATTATCTATAGTAATGCATCTACTTTATAAACATAAACCTTTTAAAAATGTTTATAGAGTTTTAACTACTCGGTTGAATGAGAATCCGAAATTAATTTTTAAACTTAAAGCAATAATTATAAGTTTAGTATTATTTCGAATGGCTTATTTTGAATATTATAAGCTATTATGCTTATATATAATAATATTATTTTTTTATTTTGTTTTTGCTAAAAGAAATAAAAACGGAAAATTAACTTCCGTTGAAAAAAAAATCGTAGACTTTAAAGAGGTTATTAGCTCCGATTTGAATATTATGCATAATCATTGGGTGGATGATTTACCATTATGGTTGTTTTGGTATAGAATTAATAAGGTTTTTTTTTTTAGTATTGTAATTTATGCATCTATATTTGGAATACCGGCTTTTAATACTGTAAAAGTTTTACAAGGTGATATGAGTCTTTTTGATACTGTGGTATCAGAAGTGATTGTACATGCAGGATTCCTTTGTTCTCTTAATATTTACTGTTGTACATATTTGAATATATGGATTCTTAAATATGCGAATCCTTATACACAATTTATGTATAAAACTGGTAAAGTTTTCCAATTTTGTGCAGTGGCAACAGCCCCAGCATTAATGGTTTTTGGATTGCATTTCACTACAACAAATCCTGAATTAGAACCGTTTAATGCTGGTATTTTTAGAGATTTGTATCAGGAACATACATTGGAATATAAATTTAAAAGTAAATGTCAAAACGCTGTGATATTTCAAAATTTATTCCCTGGTGAAAAAATGCCAGTAGATAAACATGGTTATGTAAATGAGTTTGAACTAAGTCGACGGTTGAATAATCATAATTCCATGATAACCACCAAAATATGGAATGATGCTACACCGTCTTGGTATCCAAAAAAAAAAATCACTGTTAATCTAATTCAACCTGAAGTAACCAAAGAAAATATTTCAGGATTAGATTTAACTAATGAGCAACAAGAATCGTTAGATAATATTTTACAAAAAATCAATGAAATAGATGAATTGAGAGCAAAATATAAATCTGATGCGTTAGATATCATAAATTCTGGTAAAGATGATTGTTTGGATGAATAAACTTTAAAAAACCTATAAAAAATAATTGAGCATAAAAAATAAAAAAGAAATTAAATTGAAAGATTAAAAGTAATATAAAAAATAAAAGTTTTATTTTTAAAAAATGTAAGAGTTTGATCCTGGCTCAGAATGAATGCTGTGAGTGTGCCTGACACATGCGAGTTGAACGTAATTTAATATATTATTATTTTAAGTAGCGAACGGGTGAGTAATGTATAAGAATTTACTTCATAATTTGGGATAAAATACCAAATAATAATTTAATTTTAAACCAAGCCATATAAGGCATTTAATTAAAGTTAAATAAAAAAGATTAATCGTTATGAAATAATCTTATATAAGATTAGGTAGTTGGTAAGGTAAAAGCTTACCAAGCCAATGATCTTTAATTGGTCTGAAAGGATGTACAATCACATTGGGACTGAGATACGGCCCAAGTTCTATAAAGAAACAGCAGTGAGGAATATTAGACAATGAGCGAAAGCTTGATCTAGCGACACTCAATTAGTGAATAAGGTGGAAACACTGTAAAGCTATATAAGTAAAGAGGATAATGACAGTATTTACTAATGATAGTCCCGGCTAACTCCGTGCCAGCAGCCGCGGTAATACGGGGGGGACAAGTGTTATTCGGAGTAATTTGGCGTAAAGGGTTTGAAGATGGTTTAATTAATATAATTTTTAACGAAATCTTAAATCAAGATTAAAATACTTTAACTTTAAGAAATGTTTTAAATTAACTTAGACTAGAGATTATTAGGCGATGGAAGAACTTTAAATGTAGAGATAAAATTTTTTGATATTTAAAGGAACACCAATAGCGAAGGCATCCATCGAGGATAAATCTGACATTGTAAAACGAAAGTATAGGTAGCGAATGGGATTAGAGACCCCAGTAGTCTATACTGTAAACACTGAATGTTAAATATCAGAAATTTTTGGTATTAAAGTTAACACGTTAAACATTCCGCCTGAGGATTACGGTCGCAAGATTAAAACTCAAAGGAATTGGCGGGAATCTGCACAAGCGGTGGAGCATGTTGTTTAATTCGATAATCCGCGAGAAACCTTACCAACTCTTGACATATTATACAGGTGTTGCATGGCTGTCTTAAGTTCGTGTCGTGAGATGTTAGATTAATTTCTGCAACGAACGAAACCCCCGTTTTTAATTGCTAATTTTTAAAATATTTTTAAAAATGCACTTTAAAAATATCGCCATATATTTTTTTGTAAAATGGAGGAAGGTGGGGATAACGTCAAGTCTTCATGGCCTTTATGAGTTGGGCTACAGACGTGCTACAATGATAATTACAAAAAGATGCAAAAATGTAAATTTTAGCAAATCTTTAAAAATTATCCTAGTTCGGATTGTAGACTGAAATTCGTCTACATGAAGTTGGAATCGCTAGTAATCATAAAATAGATCGTTATGGTGAATATGTTCTCAGATTTTGCACATACTGCCCGTCACACCATGGAAGTTAGTAAGCTTGAAATATTTTATTTAACTTTTTATGTTATTATAAAAAGAATAATAAATATGAGAGTGGTCTCAATAACTGGGGTGAAGTCGTAACAAGGTAGCTGTAGGGGAACCTGTGGCTGAATGATTCATTATTTTATAAATTTTTTATTATTTTTACGTTTTTTTTTATTTATTAAAATTTTTAAGTTATAAATAAATTTAAGCCTGCTTGGTGGAATTGGTAGACACGATAGACTTAAAATCTGTTCTTTTATAAGGTATTGGTTCAAGTCCAATAGCAGGTACTTTAACTTGATCTTATTAAAATTCAAATTGTTAACTATTTTAAATTATATAGATACTATTTTACAATGGGAAAAATTATAAAAAAATAGATTTATTATTGTTTGTTTATATATACTTTTTAATCCTTAATAGCTCAATTGGTAGAGCATTTGACTGTTAATCAAAAGGTTGAAGGTTCGAATCCTTCTTAAGGAGAAATCTATTAAAACTAATATGCAAAAATATAAAAATAAAATATGGAAAAGGCTATTTCTTCCACCTATACCAAACAAGAAGAAATCTATTCGCATTTGGCATTGTTTAACCCAGTATAATAAGGATGCGAATTTATGGTTAAATGACAATGAAACTTATTATATACAAAAGGCTCACAATATTGGTGATAAGTGTTATCATTTTATGGGTGTATGTATATTTTTATATGTTTTTTTTAATAATTTTTTATTAGTTATCGCTAAAGATCCATTTTTAGAGTTAATACAATTTTTTACGTATATTATAGGGTTATGTTTTGGTTTTTTTTGTTTAATTACTGTTATTTGTAATATTATTGTTTTAATTTATTGGTTATATAATTATAAATTGTTATTAAAATTTAACAAATATAATGACTATCAGGATAAATTGGTCGTTGGTTTTTTTATTTTAAAGGGTATAAAAATAGGAGTAGCTGCTTGCGTAAGTTGTGTAGGATGTGCTTTAGTTTTAAACGAAGCCCATAAAGTTGTTCGTGGTTACGGTATTGAGCATTTTATATATAAATGGGGTTATTATCCAAAAGGTATATCGAGACCTCCAGGCCCTATTGATCCAGTTACTTCTGCTCCCCGGATAAAGGTTCCGCGAATAGATTAAGGTGAATGAAATCAATTAAAAAAATAATATTTTTTGATAGTTTACCTATTAATTAATTTAAAACAAAAATTACCTTTTTATGTTAAATATATTTTAAATAAAACTGTTTTTTTAAAAGAAAAAAAAGAAAACCGGAGTTCTTTTTATTATATATAATATACAAGAAAAGCTAAAACAATAATTAATTAGTGAGTTGTCGGCTTTCTGGTACTCACGCTCCTTTTTTGTAAGACTTTTTTTTCTATGTAAAAGAGGTCATTATCTTATATAAATTTAAATTAAATAGGAGAATAGTTTTAATTGGTAAAACATTAGTTTCCAAAACTAAAATTGTTGGTTCAAGTCCAGCTTTTCCTGTGTAGAATAAAATAATATATAGTTATTCTTAAATCTATATTATAAAATATTATAATTAAATAATGATAATATGTTTTTTTAATATTTAAATATTATTTAACTTTACAAATTGAAAAAAGGTAAAGTATAGATATCTAAAAAAGAGTATTAAATGGATACCTTGATATTAAAAATAAAACGTATAAAAATGCGAAAATTTTTATTGAGTTATAAAACGTTGAAATAAAAATTTTAAAAGAGGAAACTTATTTAAAATTAATTAAAATTGTCTTAAAATAATTTTAAAAATATAATGAATTGAAACATCTAATTAATTATATAAAAAAAAATCAACCGAGATATCGTAATTAGTGGCGAGCGAAAACGATTTAGCCCATAAATATATTATTTTATACTTTTTTTGATAAAAAAATATCTTACTTAAAAAGGTTTTAGTCCTGTATTTTTATTGAAATAAGATATAAATATATTTATTTAGAGTAAAACGAATTAAATAGAATTTTGTTTGAATATAGGGGGACTATCCTCTAAGGCTAAAAATTTTTAATATTCAATAGTAAACAAGTACCGTGAGGGAAAGGTGAAAAGACTAGATACCAATTAGTGAAAAGAACTTGAAATTTAATACTTATAATCAATTGAAGTTATGTAATAATAATACCAGTGTACCTTTTGTATAATGGATCAGCAAGTTTATTTATATAGCAAGCTTAAATTAATAAATGCAGGCTAAATGAAATTAAATTTTAAAAAATATAAAGTTATATAAATAAGACTCGAAACCGGGTGATCTAGCCATGAGCAAGTTGAAAATGTCGTAAAAAACATTGGAGGACTGAACTCGTGAATGTAGAAATATTCTGAGATGACTTGTGGTTAGGAGTGAAAGGCTAATCAAACTCGGATGTAGCTAGTTTTCCACGAAATCTATTGAAGTAGAGCATTTAATAATCATATATTGGGGTAGAGTACTTGTTAAACTAGGGGGATCTGTGATTTTACTGAATTTAATGAAACTACGAATACAATATATTGTAATTAAATAGACAGACTTTTAGTGTTAAGGTTTAAAGTCAAGAGGGAAACAGCCCTGATTGGTCATTAAGGTTCGAAAATAATTTCTAAGTGCAAAAGATTATTTAATAATAAAAACAATCATCAGGTAGGCTTAGAAGCAGCCATCCTTTAAAGAAAGCGTAATAGCTCAATGATCTAATTATTAAGTATCGAAAATTTAAATGAACTAAAGAAATTTACCGATATGACAAATATAAATTTAATTTTATATAGTAGTGGAACGTTCTGTATATTGTCTGAAGATAAGTTGAAAAATTTATTGGAAATATCAGAAGTGATAATGCTGATATGAGTAACGATAAATAATGTTAAAAACATTATCGCCGAAAATCCAAGGTTTTTTATGTTAAAATAATTTGCATAAAGTAAAACGGTCCCTAAAAAAAAAATGAAAATTTTATTTGATGGGTATATTAAAAATGACAAAAATAAAAAATAATATAAAGAATGTTATTGCTATTTTTCAAGAAAAAATTTTTAATTTAATATTTTTTAGTATTTATTGAAACCGTACCCTAAACCGACACAGGTGGATAGATTGAGAAGATTAAGGCGCTTAAGAGAACTAAGCTGAAGGAACTCGGCAAATTGATTCTGTAACTTCGGGATAAAGAATGCTTTTTTTTAAGAAATTAAAAAAAAGTGGCACATACCAGGTGAGGGCGACTGTTTAACAAAAACATAGGACTCTGCTAAATTGTAAAATGATGTATAGGGTCTGACATCTGCCCGGTGCTGTAAAGTTAAGAGGAGATGTATAAGCATCGAATTTAATCCACAGTAAACGGCGGCCGTAACTCTGACGGTCCTAAGGTAGCGAAATTCCTTGTCGGGTAAGTTCCGACCTGCATGAATGATGTAACGACCTTCACGCTGTCTCCAGCTTAGACTTAGTGAAATTGAATTATCCGTGAAGATGCGGATTATCTGTAAAAAGACGGGAAGACCCCGTGCACCTTTACTACATCTTTATATTGTATATGAAATTTTTAATATATAGTATAAGTGGGACTATAAAAATATAGAATTATGAAATACCACTTTTTAAATTTTTTATAACTAATTAAAATTAGAAAACTAATTTTAAGACATTATATGGTTGGTAGTTTGACTGGGGTGGTCACCTCCTAAAGAGTAACGGAGGTGTACAAAGGTAAATTGATTTTAATTTTTAAAATTAAAAGTATAATGGCATAAATTTGCTTGACTGTAAGATAGACATATCAAACAGGGACGAAAGTCGGTCATAGTGATCCGGTAGTTTTGAATAGAAAAACTATCGCTCAACGGATAAAAGGTACGCCGGGGATAACAGGCTTATGACTCTTGAGAGTTCCTATTGACGGAGTCGTTTGGCACCTCGATGTCGACTAAACACATCCTGGGGCTGAAGAAGGTCCCAAGGGTTCGGTTGTTCGCCGATTAAAGTGTTACTTGAGTTGGGTTCAGAACGTCGTGAGACAGTTTGGTTCCTATCTTTTACAGACTTAAAGATTGAAGATATTTTATATTAGTACGAGAGGATCATATAAAATCACCCTCTGGTGTATTGATTATTATATTAAATATATAGTATTGTCAAGTAGCTACGGTGGTAAAGAATAATTACTGAAAGCATATAAGTAAGAAGTCTAATCTAAAAAAAATCTTTTATAAAATCGTAAAAGACTATTACGTTGATAGGTTTAAAATATAAATATAGTGATATATAAGTTAATAAATACTAATTATTTTAATAAAAAAAATGTGGGTATATATCAATGGTAGATTATTTGCCTTCCAAGCAAAAGATGAGGGTTCAAATCCCTCTATCCACAAAACCAAAATTTAAAATAGCAAAGTAGAGTAAAAGGTTAGCTCATTAGGCTCATAACCTGAAGGTGTATGTTCGAATCATACCTTTGCTAAAGTATGAATATCTGGGAATATAACTCAATTGGTAGAGTGTGTGCTTTGCAAGTACAAGGTTATGGGTTCAAGTCCCGTTATTTCCAAAAATTTAAATTAAATTTAAATGGTCAAATAACATAAATGGCTAATGTGTTAAATTGCAAATTTAAATGATGTTGGTTCAAATCCAGCTTTGACCTTTTTTAGTAAAGGTATATAACTCAATTGGTAGAGTAGTGGTCTTTTAAACCAAATGTTATGGGTTCGAGTCCCTTTATACCTAACCTTTTTTATAGAAAAAGTGCACTCTTGGCCGAATTGGATAGGCACTAGCCTTCTAAGCTATTTTATGTTGGTTCGAATCCAGCAGAGTGTTGGATAACCTTTAAAAAATCAAAAAAAAAATTGATTTTTTATAAAAGTGTTTTAATTTGATTAAATATTAACTAATTTAACTTTAAATTATTAACATTTAATTTTATATTATTTGTTTTTAATTAATATATGTAATACATGTTTTATTAATTTTCAAAAAAAAATTATAATGCCACAATTAGATAGTACTACATTTTTTTCACAAATTTTTTTTACATTCATTCTATTTATAATTTTTTATATTAATATAATTAAAAATGTTATACCTTTAATTAATTCATTTTTACAAAGTCGAAATAAAAATTTTACATTAAACCAAATTAATACAAATAATACTCAATTAATAACAAATTTTATATCTAATATTAAAAAGTATAAATTTAATAACATTTTTTCTAATTATATAATTAAAACAAAAAACGTTTTAATTTAATATAATTAAATAATAAAATATATATATTATATACCTATATAAATTTTATAATATTATAAATGATTATTTTTAATAATTATATATACGCTCAATATTTACCAATATTTATTTTTTTATTAATTTGTATAATTTTAGTTACTATTATTTTAGGTGCTTCTTATTTAAGTGCAAACCAATTAAAAAATGCTGAAAAATTGTCAGCATATGAGTGTGGTTTTGATCCTTTCAATTATAAAGATATCCAAACAATTTTAAATATACGTTTTTATTTAGTTGGAATCCTTTTTATAATATTTGATATTGAAATTATTTTTTTATTTCCGTGGGTTTTAACTTTAAGTAGTTTAGGATTTTTTGGTTATTGGACTATGATCACTTTTTTATTTTTATTAACAGTAGGATTTATTTATGAGTGGAAAAAAGGTGCTTTAGAATGGGATTAAATTTTTACTAGTTAATTAAAAATTGATTATTCCTATTTTATTTTAAACAAAACCGTTCTGGTGGAATTGGTAGACACGGTGGTTTTAGAAACCATTTTCATTTGAAATATGGGTTCAAGTCCCATGGACGGTATTAACAAATCAGTTCATTAAAGGGAAATGGCTGAATGGTTAAGGCGGTAGTCTGTAAAACTATTGGGTTATCCCATTATAGGTTCGAATCCTATTTTCCCTATCGTTTTTATTATTTGTTACTCCCCCCCCCACCGTTCTCATTGGAAGGACTACTCATTTTGAAATATGAATATTGATTGAAATTGACTTGTTCTCTTGTTTGAAATATAATTAATTATATTTCAAACAAGAGAACAAGTCAATTTCAATCAATATTCATATTTTATTAAAAAATTAAATTAAATGTTTTTTTCTTTTTGAGTTAAAAAAGTTGCATATATAATATACATAAAGAAGAAAGCACCAATTAAAGAAATATATGATCCATATGATGCGATGCTATTCCAATTACTATAAGCATCAGGATAATCTGGAATACGTCTAGGCATACCAGCTAAACCTAAAAAGTGCATTGGAAAAAAAGTAATATTAACACCTACAAATGTAATCCAAAAATGAATTTTACCTAAAATTTCTGGATATTTCAATTTAATCATTTTTTCAAACCAAAAATAAAATCCACTAAAAACAGCAAAAACAGCTCCCATCGATAACACATAATGAAAATGTGCCACAACATAATATGTATCATGGAAAGCTATATCTAATCCTGAGTTAGATAAAATAATTCCAGTAAATCCTCCAATAGTAAATAAAAAAATAAAACCTAAAGTAAATAACATAGGTGTATCTAATTTAATTGATCCACCCCATAAAGTTGCTAACCAACTAAATACTTTAATACCGGTAGGTACAGCAATAATCATTGTAGCAGCAGTGAAATATGCTCGGGTATCTACATCTAATCCTACAGTATACATATGATGAGCCCAAACAATAAATCCTAAAACTCCAATAGATGCCATCGCATAAACCATACCTAAATATCCAAAAATAGGTTTATTTGAATAATTAGATACAACATGACTAACAATACCAAAACCTGGTAAAATTAATATATATACCTCAGGATGTCCAAAAAACCAAAATAAATGTTGATATAATACAGGATCACCCCCACCAGCTGGATCAAAAAAAGTAGTATTAAAATTTCTATCTGTTAATAACATAGTAATAGCACCTGCTAATACGGGTAATGATAATAATAGTAATACAGCAGTAATTAATACTGACCATACAAATAAAGGTAATTCATGCATTGTTTGACCAGGTCCTCGCATATTAATAATTGTAGTTATAAAATTAATTGCTCCTAATATTGATGAAGCTCCTGCCAAGTGTAAACTAAAAATAGCCAAGTCAACAGAACCACCAGAATGGGCTTGAACACTACTTAATGGTGGATAAACAGTCCAACCTGTACCAGCACCTGATTCTACTAAAGATGATGATAATAATAAAAATAATGCAGGTGGTAATAACCAAAAACTTATGTTATTTAATCTAGGAAAAGCCATATCGGGTGCACCTATCATTAAAGGCACTAACCAATTACCAAAACCTCCAATAAGTACTGGCATTACAAAAAAAAAAATCATAATAAATGCATGTGCTGTTACAATAACATTATATAATTGATAATTTCCTAACAAAATTTGATTACCTGGTTGTGCTAATTCCATTCGGATTAAAACTGATAAACAAGTACCCATCATTGCTGAAAATATTCCAAAAATTAAATATAAAGTACCTATGTCTTTATGATTAGTTGAAAATAGCCATCTAGAGGCCCAGTTATATAAAGAATTTAAATTCATAATATTTTTAATTTATAATTATAATCTAAAATATTTTGACAAAAATATTTTATTAACTTTATTTTAATTTTTTTAAATTTTTAATATTTTTTTTTATATTATTTAAAATTGTATTAATATCACTAAATAATAAAATTAAAACTAAAATTAGAAATATTATTTGCCATAAATTAATAATCATTTTTTTTTATAATTTAAATTTTTTCTGAAATCCAATCAATATAATCATTTAACGAAACAGCATCTACTACAATAGGCATAAATCCATGATTTATTCCACAAATTTCACTACATTGACCATAATAGGTCCCTTCTCGTTTTATATATAAAGAAGTTTGGTTTAATCGTCCAGGACATGCATCTAATTTAGTAGCAAATGAAGGTATTGCCCAACAATGTAATACATCCGTAGAGGTTACTACAACTCTAATATGGGTATTAACTGGTAAAACAAGTCTATTATCAACTTCTAATAATCGTAATTGCCCTTGTTGTAAATCAGATTCGGGAATCATATAACTATCAAATTCTATAGAATCTCCATGTTGGGTTACATAATCTGAATATTCATATGACCAATACCATTGGTGTCCTATAACTTTTAAAGTTATTGCTGGATCAATAATTTCATCTACTGAATATAATAAAGAAAAAGATGGTACGGCTATTATCATTAAAATAATAGCAGGGGTAATTGTCCAAATTATTTCTAATGTAGTTCCGTGTACTACATTTGAAGAAATTTTATTTTTTTTTTCTTCAAAAAAATATAAACATCTACCTAATATATATGTAACAAAAATAGCAAGAATTACAATAAAAAACATTAAATCATTATGAAAATTAATAATACCTTCCATTACTGGAGTTGCAGGATCTTGGAATCCTAATTGCCACGGACTTGCTGCATCAGCGTTTATAATTAAATTTGTTTTTAATAAATTCATAAATAAAAAAAAATAGTAAGTTATTTTAAATATCGAATTGATAATGGAAATTTTAAAATGAATGGATAATAAAGCTTATCTTTTTCATTTGGATAATTTAAATATAAAATTGTCTTACCGGGTAAAAAATAGATTTCTCCTTTATAGTATTTATCTAATTGTTATTAAATAATTTTTAACATGGTAAACCATTAAAAATTATTAAAATAGTACTAACTAATAAAAAATATGCAAAAGATAATGGTAAAAAAACTTTCCATCCTAAACGCATTAATTGATCATACCTTAATCGTGGTAAAATACCTCGCATTAAAATATCTAAAAAAATAAAAAAATTTAACTTTAAACTAAACCAAATAGGGCCTGGAATTAAAGTTAAAGGAAAAATATTAATTAATGGTAGCCACCCACCACAGAACAATAAAACCAATAATGCTTTCATTAATAACATACTACCGTATTCTGCTAAAAAAAAACAAGCAAAAAACATACTAGAATATTCAACATTATATCCTGAAACTAATTCTGATTCTGCTTCTACCAAATCAAAAGGATGCCTATTAGTTTCTGCTAAGATTATAATATAAAACATAATAAAAATAGGAAAAAATGGAATACAAAACCAAACAGTTTCTTGTTTTTGAACAATAATCATTGGATTTAATGATCCAGTACAAACAAAAATAGTTAATAAAACAAATCCCATAGGTAATTCATATGAAATAACTTGAGCTGCTGCTCGTAAACTACCTAAAAAAGAATATAATGAGTTACTTGCCCACCCTGCTAAAATTAAACTATAAATTGCAGAACCACTAACAGCTAGCATATATAAAATTCCTAATTGTAAATTAGATAATGTACATATATATTTTCCTATAGGAATAACTGCCCAACCTAATAAACTAATTACTAAAATTGAAAATGGAGCTAAAATAAATAAATGAGCTGACGCTGTTATATTCTTTAAAATTGATTCTTTTGTTAATAATTTTAGCCCATCTGCAAAGGGTTGTAATAAACCTACTAATCCGACTTTATTTGGACCTTTTCGTCGTTGTAATGCACTTATAACTTTTCGTTCTTCATATGTTAAAAATGCTACTCCTAATAATACAGGTACAATTATTGATAAAATTTTTAAAATAGTATATAAAATATATATAATCATAAGTTATTTGAATAATTAATAAAATTAATTTTTAAAATTAATATTTTTTTTTATTAAATTTGAACATTTTGCCATTAATATTGAAGAATTTGTAATCATATTTGTTTTATAAAAATTATTTACTTTTAATTTAATACTCGAATTTAAAATAATTTTATATTTAAATTCATTTTTTTCTATTAAATATTTATTAAATAATGTTTTAGATATTTTATTTATAAAAGTTAAATTTGGTGAATACCAAAATAACAAATTTTTTGGTCTTAATATAATATTTAAATTTTTTTTTAATAATGTAGTAAATATTGAAATATCAGTTTTTGGAATAAAAATATTTTTTTGATTATTTACTAAATTTTTTGAATTTTTAAAATTAGAACTTAAGTTTATTACTTTAGATGATTGTTGAACCCTACCTTCAATATTACAATAAAAAGCATTTTTTTCAAAAATAGTTTTAGTTGGTAATATTATATTTGCTTTTTCGGCAATTTCACTTATATGACTACCTTGATAAATTAGTGTAGTATTCGTGAAATCATAATTATCCGGTAATGATTGTACTCCTACCAAATATAAAATATCAATACCTGTATTAATTGGTCTATTTTTTTTTAAATTTAATAAAAATAGTGAATTTTTTTTAGGTTTAATATTTAGATTTAAAGAACTTAAATTAGATACATCGTGATTTAATATTTTGATAGCTTTAATATTAAATTTTAAATATTTTAAAAAATTTTTGAAAATAAATGAATCAAAATCTTTTCTATTTAAAATATCATTTCCATAAATTAATAAAGGATTTTTAGCTTTTTTTAAAGTTTGACAAAACTTGTGTTTACCTTCAATTATATTTATTAAAATATTTAAATTAGATCCTAAATGTATATAGTTATATGTTAAATCAATTTTAGGTCCTATATAATAAACTTTTAAATTTTTATTTTTTACCTGATTTAATAACTTTAAGTTATAGGTTGCAGCTTCATTTCTAATATTTGAACCTATTATTAAACAAATATCATTTAATTTTATTGTTGATAAATCCTCATTAAAATTACAAGTTGATAAAAAATCAGTATTTTGGTTTTTTGTATTTAAATTTAAAATATTTATAATTCCAAATTTGTTTGCAAAATATTTTATACTTGCTGCTGTTTCTAAATCAATAAGATCACCTAAAATAAATCCGATAGTTTTTTTTTTAGGGTTCGTAATATGATATTGAAAAATTTTATTTAAAATTTTAAAAGATTCAAACCATGATAGTTTCTGTATTGTATTAAGTTTATCGTTATTAATTATTAAAGGTTGCGTTAAACGTTGATATTTTAATCCATCATAAAAAAACCGGGTTTTATCCGAAATCCATTCATCATTAATATTTTTATTAATTCTTGGTAAAATCCGTAAAATTTTCAAATCTTTAAAATCTACTCTAATATTTGAACCAACAGCATCCATTATATCAATATTATTTTGTGATTTTAATTCCCAAGGCCTAGTATTAAAAGCATAAGGTTTTGAAGTTAGAGCCCCAACCGGACATAAATCAATAATATTACCTGAAAATTCAGTATTTATTATACGTTCAAAATATGTTCCAATTTCAACTTTATTACCCCTATTAACAGTACCTAAATTTTTAAATGAGGTCATTTCATCGATGAATCTTACACATCTTGTACAGTGAATACATCGAGTCATTATAGTTTTGATTAATGGTCCACAGTTTTTATCTTCTACAGCCCTTTTATAATCATAAAATCGTGATTTATCACTTCCATATAGTAATGTTTGATCTTGTAAGTCACATTCTCCACCTTGATCACATATTGGACAATCTAAAGGATGATTTAATAATAGAAATTCTAAAACATTTTCTCGGGCTTTTTTAACCAAAGGGCTATTTGTATAAATTTTCATATTAGCCATAACAGGAAAAGCACAGCTTACAACAGGCTTAGGTGACTTTTCTACTTCTACTAAACACATTCGACAGTTACCCGCTATTGATAATTGATCATGATAACAAAATCTTGGAATATAGATATCTATTTTTTCACAAGCTTGTAATATTGTTGTATTTGACTGAACTTGTACCTCTATATCATTAATATAAACATTAATCATATAAATAAAAAAAAAATTTAAACGACAACATGTAAAACATATTAGAATTTATTCATATTATACTTTTTATTAACCTCGCAAAGTTATTATTTTATGAATAGAAATTTCATTTGTTAATCGAAAATAAACCATTAAAATTGCTAATCCAATTGCTGCTTCAGCTGCAGCTACTGTAATTATATATAATGAAAAAATTTGTCCTATAATTTCATCCAAATATATTGAAAATATTATAAAGTTAAAATTTACAGCTAATAACATTATTTCAATAGCCATTAACATTATAATAATATTTTTATTATTTAAAACTAAACCCCATATACCAATTAAAAATAAAAAA
>Ga0222717_10001479_pt1 | contig 19179 bp, 15 predicted proteins | sample C33_18DmetaG_FD_165053 | JGI IMG/M metagenome (GOLD analysis project Ga0222717, IMG submission 165053) | Estuarine water microbial communities from San Francisco Bay, California, United States - C33_18D | ecosystem: Environmental > Aquatic > Marine > Unclassified | place: USA: California...
GAAAAATTTATCAAAGACCTTTTGGAGGAATGACTAAAAATTATGGAAATGGAACTGCACAAAGAACATGTGCTGCAGCTGACCGAACAGGCCATGCAATTTTACACACCTTATATGGTCAAGCTTTAAAACATAATACAGAATTTTTCATTGAGTACTTTGCACTAGATCTAATTATGAAGAATGGGGAATGCAAAGGTATTATTGCATGGAACTTAACAGATGGAACTATTCACAGATTTAGATCACATACCACAATTATAGCAACAGGTGGTTACGGAAAAGTTTATCAATCCGCAACTTCAGCTCACACTTGCACAGGAGATGGTAATGCAATGGTTTTAAGGGCAGGTTTACCATTACAAGATATGGAGTTTGTTCAATTTCATCCAACAGGAATTTATGGCGTAGGATGTTTGATAACTGAAGGTGCAAGAGGTGAAGGTGGATTTCTTGTGAACGGAAAAGGTGAGAGATTTATGGAAAGATATGCTCCTAATGCAAAAGATTTAGCCTCAAGAGATGTGGTGAGTCGTTCAATGGAAATGGAAATTAATGAAGGTCGTGGTGTTGGTAAAGATAAAGATCACATAAGTTTACATCTTGACCACTTAGATAAAGAAGTTTTAGACGAAAGATTGCCTGGAATAACGGAAGCAGCAAAAACATTTGCTAATGTTGATATAAACAAACAACCGATTCCAGTGGTACCTACAGTTCATTATAATATGGGAGGCATACCAACAAACTATAAAGCTGAAGTTTTAACATTAAATGGATCTGAAAAAACAGTACCAGGATTAATGGCTATAGGAGAAGCCGCTTGCGTATCAGTTCATGGAGCAAATAGATTAGGATCTAACTCTTTAATTGATCTTGTAGTTTTTGGAAGAGCAGCAGCTAAAAGAGCAGCAGAATTAGTAAAACCTGGAGCACCTCATGAGGAAGTTTCAAAATCAGAAACAGACAAATGTTTAGATAGATTTGATCAAATTAGAAATTCAAGTGGTTCCACAATGACATCGGAGTTAAGAATAAAAATGCAAAAAACGATGCAATCGAAATGTGCAGTTTTTAGAACAGAAAAAACTTTGAAGGAAGGTGTTGATCAAATAAGAAAACCCTACGAAGGCATGAACGATATTTCCGTAAAAGATAAATCTTTATTATTTAATACAGACTTAGTCGAAACTTTGGAATTTGATAATTTAATACGTCAAGCTCTCACAACAATGGACTCGGCTTATAACAGAAAAGAAAGCAGAGGTGCACATGCGAGGGAAGATTATAGTAAAAGAGATGATAAAAACTTTATGAAGCATACTTTAGCCTGGCAAAGTGATAATAAAGTAGAAATTAAATATAGAGATGTTCATTCAAGAACTTTGACAAATGATGTTCAGTATTTTCCTCCTAAAGAAAGAGTTTACTAAATAATGGTTCAATTTAACTTGCCACAAAATTCTAAAATTGTAGTTGGCAAGCACTACAAAGACATAACTAAATCTAATAATTTAAAAAAAGTAAACATATATAGATGGGATCCATCAACTGGGCAAAATCCAAGAGTTGATACATTTGAAGTTGATATGAATAATTGCGGACCAAAAGTTTTAGATATATTGTTTAAAATTAAAAATGAAATAGATCCATCTCTCACTTTTAGGAGATCATGCGCCCATGGAGTTTGTGGTTCGTGTGCTATGAATATAGATGGTGTAAATACATTAGCTTGTATAAAATCACATACGGATATCAATGGTGATTTAAATGTTTATCCTCTACCCCACTTAAAAGTAATTAAAGATTTAATTGGAGATTTAACAACACTATATAAACAATATGAATCGATTAAGCCATGGCTTACAACAGAACAAACTGGTGAAGAAAAAACAGAATTAAAACAAACTCAAAAAGATAGAGAAAAATTAGATGGATATTATGAATGTATTTTGTGTGCCTGTTGTTCCACATCTTGTCCAAGTTATTGGTGGAACGGAGATAAATATCTGGGCCCCGCGGTATTATTGCAAGCTTATCGATGGATAAATGATAGTAGAGATGGAGATAGAAAAGAGAGATTAAAAAAAGTTGCCGATGAACTAAAATTATATAGGTGCCATACCATTATGAATTGTACTAATTCATGCCCAAAAGGATTAAATCCTGCAAAAGCTATCGGTTCTATTAAGAAAATGCTTGCAACAAACTAAAACCTTATTTAATCAATTACATCATGAAAACTATTGAGCACTTTGTTAACGGAAAGTCTTTCAGCGGTGATTCAAAAAAGATGGGAAAAATTTTTAATCCAGCTACGGGCGAACAAGAGTCTGAAGTAAAATTAGCTACCACAAAAGATGTAAACGAAGCAGTTGCAAAAGCACAAAAAGCATTTGAAAATTGGTCAAACAAACCTCCCCTTCAAAGAGCTAGAGTAATGTTTAAATTTAAAGAATTAATTGAAAAAAATTCAGACGAACTTACCAAAATAATAGTAGCAGAACATGGTAAAGTATATGAAGACGCTAAAGGATCATTAAATCGAGGTTTGGAAGTAGTTGAATACGCATGTGGAATTCCACAAATATTAAAAGGAGAATTTACAGAAAATGTTGGGTCTAGCGTCGATAGTTGGTCCGTAAGACAACCCCTTGGAGTTTGTGCAGGAATTACACCATTTAATTTTCCAGCTATGGTTCCTATGTGGATGTTTCCAATGGCTATTGCTTGCGGAAACACTTTTGTTTTAAAACCATCAGAAAAAGACCCCTCATGTTCAATGAGATTAGCAGAGTTATTAAAAGAAGCAGGTTTGCCGGATGGAGTTTTTAATGTTGTTAACGGAGATAAAGAAGCAGTCGACGCTTTAATAAATAATAAAGATGTTGCTGCAATGAGTTTTGTTGGATCAACTCCAATTGCAAAGTATATTTATGAAAACTGTGCAAAAAATGAAAAAAGAGTTCAAGCTTTAGGAGGTGCTAAAAATCACTGTGTTATAATGCCCGATTGTGATTTGGATCAAGCGGTCAATGGTTTAATGGGGGCCGCTTATGGATCAGCAGGAGAAAGGTGTATGGCACAATCAGTTGCTGTTGCAGTTGGTGGAATTGGAGACAAATTAGCAAGCTCCTTAACAAAAAAAGTGGAAGCACTTAAAGTTGGACCTGGCATGGACAAACAGTCTGAGATGGGTCCATTAATTACAAAAGAACATTTAGCTAAAGTTAAAAGCTATGTAGATGTTGGTGAAAAAGAGGGAGCTAAGCTAATTGTAGATGGTAGAAATTTTAAATTACAAGGATACGAGAAAGGATATTACATTGGGGGATGTTTATTTGATCACGTAACTAAAGATATGAGAATTTATAAAGAAGAAATATTTGGTCCAGTATTATCGATAATTAGAGCAAAAAATTTTGACGAAGCTTTAGAATTAGTTAACAATCATGAGTTTGGAAACGGAGCAAGCATTTTTACAAGAGATGGAGATACGGGCAGAACATTCTCTAATAAAGCAAAAATTGGAATGATTGGCGTAAATATACCAATACCAGTTCCAATGGCTTTCCATAGTTTTGGTGGTTGGAAAAGATCTCTATTTGGTGATCAGCATATGCATGGACCTGAAGGTGTAAGATTTTATACAAAATTAAAAACAATAACATCAAGGTGGCCATCTGGACAGAGGTCCAACCCAGAATTTGTTATGCCAACAATGAAATAAAAAGGAGATAAATGAGAAAAAAAATTACTTTAATAGGATCAGGTCAAATAGGTGGAACACTAGCACATTTAATTGCTCTAAAAGAATTGGGAGATGTAGTTCTTTTTGACGTAGCGGCAGGTATAGCTAAAGGTAAGGCCCTTGATATTGCACAGTCTTCCCCAGTAGATGGATTTAATATAAATTTATCTGGAACGGACAATTACGAAGATACAAAGAATTCTGATGTAATTATAATAACTGCAGGTGTGCCTAGAAAACCAGGAATGACAAGAGACGATTTATTAGGTATAAATCTAAAAATAATCAAACAGGTTGGAGAGAACATAAAAAAAACATCTCCAAATGCTTTTGTTATATGCATTACAAATCCATTAGATGTAATTGTAATGGCTTTGCAAAAATATTCTGGTTTTCCAAAAAATAAAATTGTAGGCATGGCGGGCATTTTAGATTCTTCAAGATTTATTTATTTTTTATCACAAGAACTTAAAGTTCCAGTAAAAAAAATTAAATCATTTGTTCTCGGCGGACATGGAGATAGCATGGTTGCTATGTTAGGTTCTACAGAGGTGGAAGGAAAAAAAATAAATGATTTGGTTAAAGAAGGAAAAATTTCAAAAGAAAGATTAAATGAAATAGTAGACAGAACAAAAAAAGGTGGAGCTGAAATAGTTAAATACTTAGAAAAAGGATCTGCTTTTTACGCTCCAGCTGCATCTGGTGTTGAAATGGCTGAGAGTTATTTGAAAGATTTAAAAAAACAATTACCTTGCGCTGCATATTTGAATGGAGAATATGGAGCCGAAAAAATATTTGCAGGTGTGCCAGTCATAATTGGAGCCAACGGAGTAGAAAAAATAGTAGAGCTTAGTTTATCAGAAAAAGAACAAGAAAGTTTTAACAATTCAGTTAAAGCAGTAAAAGACTTATTTGATAGCGCAAAAAGAATTGATAAATCGTTATAAAGTTTGATTTATTTGTTTATCTGATAAGAATATTTTTATGATGAGCCAAAAAAAAAAAATATTTGATACGCTAATAGTAGGCTCAGGACTTTCAAGTTTATTTTTTATCGATTCATATCTAAAGAAAAATAAAAAAATTAATGTTTTGTCTTTTGAAAAAAAAAAAATAAACTTTATAAAAAAAAACAATAAGCATATATTTAAAATTTTACCACCACAAATGCTTGGTAGTGAAAACCAGGTTAATAATTATTTTTTTTTAAATAAAATAAAGGTAAATCCTGCAAGTAATTTTTTTGGATCACTAGAGTTTGGGGGATTGTCAAATTATTGGGGATTGCAGATTGATAAAAATATTACACAAGACATTTCATATTTAAAGAAAAAAACTCAATTAAAAATTTTAAAATCTTTTAAAGAAATTTTTAAAAATTGTAACTTAATTGGCAAAATAGATAATCAAAATCAAAATATATATGAACGAAATGAATACATTAGTGACAATTTTATTAAAACTCAAAAAAATTTAATTTATGAGGAACCTATACTGGGATATCAAAAGAAAAGCAGAGAGAAGATAAAGTTAAATAAAATAAATGAAAAAAAAGATAAATTGACACCATACAATTTTATTAAGAACAAAATTGATCAAAAAAAAATAATTTTTCATAATTATTTTGTGAAAAATATTGAAAATCATAAATATGGCGTTCTTTTAAATTGCTCGAATGGAGTTGAAGATAGAATATTTATAACTAAAAAATTAATACTTGGTTGCGGGACGTTAATTACGACAAAGTTAATTATGGATTATCTTAATATAGAAAAAGAAGTTAAAATTAATCATCACCCAAGATTGTTTTCTTTATATATCTCAAAAACTAAATGGAAAAATAATATGAAATTTCAACCATCACATTTACATCTTAAATATAAAAAAAAACCTTCACTATTTACAGCAGATTTTAGACCTGGAAATAAAAGTATAATTGATGCGGTAATAAAATTTAAGAAAATTCTAAAGCCATTTAAATTCGTAATAAACATGTTTAGAGAACATTTAATTTTTTCAAATATATTCTTAGAACCGAAGTATGGAAATTTATTCATAAAGAAAAAAAAAAATTTTCATGAAATTTATTCAAAAAAAAAGAATATTGACAAAATTTTTAAATTCTCTAGCAAACTAGTCTACGATTCCTTAATTAACTCAAAAAAAATATTTCGATTTTTTTACAATTATTTTCCCGGTTTTGGTGCAGATTTTCACTATTTTGGCACTATACCAATGGAAGGAAGTGGAAAACTATCTGTTAATGACAAATGTCAGTTAAAAAAAAATAAAAATATTTACATTATAGACGGTTCAGTTTTAAATTTTAAAAAAAACAAATACCCATTAGGGCTTACAATTGCAAATTCACGAAGAATTGGAAAAGAAATCTAATGTTCAGAATATGGATATTTCTTAATATCAAAAACTTTATCTTAGGTTTTTTCTTTAAAAGTAAAACGAAACAAATAAAAAATTATTTAATTAAAAAAATATGCAAACAAACAAAAAAAAAATATTTAGTTTTAGCAAGTCAATGCAGGGTAGGTTTTTTATTTATATTGAAATATTTAAGACATAAATCTAAAAAAAATGAGATCATTTTTTGCGCATATAATTTGCCTGAAATGATAAATATTGCAGTAAAATTAAAATTTAAAATCATATTTTGCGATATAAATTATAAAACAGGTTCTATGGAAATAGCAGATTTAAAAAATAAAATTTCTAAGAAAACATCAGCAATAGTTTTAACAAATATGTTTAATAACTTTAAAAATAGTCAAAAAATAAAAAAACTTGCCATTAAACATAAAATAAATTTAATAGAGGATAACGCTATTTATTTTGATAATTTTACAAAAAAAAAGAAAAAAAAGATATTTTCAGGCTCAGTGGGTGATTATACAGTTTATAGCTTCAACATTATGAAAAACATTTCTTCATTTTATGGAGGCGCAGTAGCAACAAATAATAAAAATTTTATTAAATTCTATGAAGAAGAGTATAATAAACTAAATAATTTCCCAAAGAGCTCCATGATGAAACAAATAATAATTTATTTGATTTTAAAAATAATGTCCTTAAAGTTTTTATATAAAACAATTTTTTGGCATTTAATAAAATTCGCACATTTTAAAAATATTAAAACAGTTTTAAAATTATTTTATCCTTCTTTAAGATCAATAAGAAAAAATTTACCAAATTATTACTTTACAAAGATGAGTAAACTATCAATGATAATTACATATTTTCAGTTAAAAGATTTAACAACAAGAAAGAAGTTATTTTATTCAAGGCAAAAGAAAAATGATTATTATTTTAAAAAAATTTCTAAAATCAAACATAAAGATTTATCCTTAATTAATATTAACGATAAAAATTATCAAAACTTTTTAGATTTTCCTATATTGGTCAGTAATAAAATATTATTAAATAAATTTCTTTTAAATCGAGGAATAGAAGTAAGATATAAACATTATTATAATTGTGAAAAGTTATTTAACAAAAATAAAAAATGTATTAATGCTGAAAAATATGAAAAAGAATTGATCTGTTTACCCGCTCATCCTAAAATAACCTTTTCTTATATCGATTATATTGTTAAAAATATTGAGCAATATTATTTCAAAACTAAAAACAATCGTGAAGATATCTAAAAATCATATAAATTTAATTTCTTGTTTATTTATTTTTAGCTTTTCATTCATTATAAATATTTATGTTGGGTCGTTGGGAGTTTTTCCAATAGATACATTTATACATTATGATAATGGTTTTAGAATATTATTAGGGGAGCATCCTGTAAAAGACTATTGGATAGTGCACGGTTTTTTAATCGATTATATCCAGGCTTTTTTTTTTAAATTTTTTGGTAATAATTGGAATTCATACATTCTCCACTCATCTATTTTTAATTCTTTTATAGCTTTATTTTCTTTTTATATTTTTAATCTTTTAAATCTAAAAAAAAAAACTGCTTTTCTTCTCTCAGTCTCAGTTGGAATTCTTGCATACCCTGTAAGTGGAACACCTTTTTTGGATCTGCATTCTTCATATTTTTCTTTGATAGGCATTTATTTTGGAATAATTGCAGTTTATAAAAATAAATCTATTTATTGGTTCGGGACCTCATTTTTTTTATGTTTAGCTTTTTTCTCTAAGCAAGTACCTGCAGCTTATACAATTATTGGCATAAGTATGATTAATTTTTATCTAAGTGCAAAGAAAAGAAATATTTACATCGTTTTTTACTATGTAGCTGGTGCAGGATTATTTTTGCTCTTTTTAACATTACTTTTATTAATTAATAAAATACCTTTTGATGATTTTATATTACAAATTTTTCTTTTTCCTCAGTCAATTGGCACTAGTAGATATGAAAACTATTCATTAGGTCTGAAGAACGTTTTTTGGGATTACAAACTTATATACCTTTCTTTTATCCCGATATTGTTCATAAATTTAAAAGAAATCTTTAAAAAAAATTACATTAATTCAAAAAAATTTAATATTTTTTTAATATTTACCACATTAGTTATTACAAGTATTTTTCATCAAATTTATACTAAAAATCAAGTATATATATTTTTTCTAATACCACTATGCTCAGGCTTTGCTATTTTTTATTGTAATGTAATTACCTCTGATTATAAAAAAAAAATTAACTTTTTGATTATAATTTTATGTCTTGTTGCTACATTCAAATATCATGAAAGGTTTAATATTAATAGAAAATTTCATGAATTAAATTACGTTACAACATCAAATTCAATTAATGGATCAAACATACACAATAAACTAAAAGGTATAAATTGGATTAGTCCCTATTTTAAAAATCCCCAGGAAGAAATTGACATTCTCACCATATCCTTAAAAATTTTAAAAGAAGAAAATAAGACTAAAATGATGATTACTCAATATAATTTCTTTTCATCTTTGTTAGAAGAGAAATTATTCTCTCCTAGTAGAACTTTTGACTCTATAAGCTATCCTAAAAAAAATACACGATATTATAATAAATATAAAAATCACTTAATAAGTATTATAAAAAAAAATAAGATAAAAAAAATTTTTATTTTAGAACCTTTTTCAAAATACGATATTAATGAAATAATTTTTAATTATATTTCACTGAATTGTTTTAAGCAGAAAAAAATTAACCAACATTTACTAGAATTAGAAATAAAAAACTGTAGAGATTTATTATGAAAAAAAAATTTAAATACAAAATATATGAGTTGAAAAAAAAAGAAAATAAAAAAAGTTTAAAAGTAATTATAAATTTAATCAAAAAAGAAAACACTCATGCAATATTATCCTGTCTTAGTAAAAAATTAATCTACGAATACCTTACTATTGCTAATCTATCAGAAAAAATGTTTTTATTTGTAATTAAAAAACAAAATCAAACAATTGGATATGCTCTTTATGTTAAAAATAAAAAATATTTACTGACAGAGTTTAAAAAAATAAAATTTAAAATTATTAAATATTTATTATTAAAAGCAAAATTTATTTCCATTATTAATATTCTTTTAGCAGTCACTAAATTAGATCTTCTTTTTACAAATTATTTTAAAAATGATAAGTATGAAAACGTTTTAAATCTAAACCTTTTAGCTATTAAAAATGAATATCAATCAATGGGCATAGGTAAACTTTTTATAGAAAAAACTATACAAATTCTCTCAAAACGAAGGGTTAAATTTAAATATGTTTCTTGTGAGGCTCCAACTAAGCGAGTTTTAAAGTTTTATACAAAAAATAAATTTAAGATTATTGGAAAAAAAATTAGAATTCCTAAACTAATGAGTGTTTTGATTAAAAAAATATAAGATTAAAATTTTACTTTTTTTATAAATTTCATTCTTCGATTATATTCCCCAGGCATTGAATAGAAAAAAGTTAAAATTAAAGTCAAATTAAACAAAATAATAGCGCTCAAACTTGGGTATAATAAAAAGGTAATACTTTCCTTAAGGTAAATTAAAATAATTGTGTAAAATACTGATGATAAGACAATTCTTGGAAAAAAAGGAACATTTACTCTAAGCGCATGTATAAATAATCCTATAAATGAAAGCTTAGATTTTCCAAAAAATCTTCTCTTTCTTTCAGCTTCTACTTTAATAACATCACAATTTTTTGCAACACACGAAGAGAAAGCAAACCAAGAATTATTATTTGATAAAATTTTAGTAAGATTCCTAGAATCAAAAGAAGAATAATTTCCAAAATTTATCCACTTAAATGAAAAAGTAAAGGTGATAATTTTGTGTAATAAGTAAAAAAAAATAAAAATATTTCCTTCTCTCCTTTTAGAACGCGAAGATACAACTATTTTATCTTTATTACTTTCTGCTATTTTTATCATCTCTAAAACTTTATTAAAATCATCTTCTCCATCAGAATCTAAGATTGTTATAATAGATTTTTTATTTATTGAGTCTAAATAAGATAAGCCAATAGAAATTGCTTTTTGACTACCTAAATTTTTATTTAACTTTAGTAATTTTAATTTTTTAATATTTTTTAATTTTTTAATATTAAGGCGAGGTGGTACAGTAGAATTATCATCCACAACTACAACTTCAATCTTTTTAGGAAATTTTTGAAGCTTTATATTTATTAAAGTAAGAAGTTTTTGTAATGACTTCCAGTCGTTGTAAAGTGGCAATAAAAGAATATAATTTTGCAATGTTATAATTAATTAACTTTTAGATCTTTTTTTATTTTATTAAGAAAATTATTTATCAATTGAGCGTCTTCAATAGATATATATCTTTCTTTTGTAAGAGAATTTCTAATTTCATCTTTTATTTTAGATTTTATATACTCTACATTTTCTTTTGATTTTATAAATTCAACTTTGGATTCTATCTCATTGATAGTTCTACTAATTGTCACTTTATATAAAACAAAAAAAACTACAAAAAATATTAAGATTTTATATATAAAAGTTTTCATTTAATTTTTTTATATACCTCATAAATAGTAGCTCCATCAATATTTAATTCTTTATATTTTTTAAAATTAGAAGGAATATCATATTTTTTATTATACCTCTTATCAACTTCAGAAATACGATTTGTATAAAGAAGGTCAGCAGTATGATTTTGTCTAATTGCTACGATTTCAACATTATTAATTTTTCTTTCATCTAAAAGCTCTAGCATTCTCCAAATTGGATACCAGGAAGCAACCCCGACTTTAATTTTCATATTTTTCGACTCTTCATTCAAAACTTCATTAAGAAATCTTATTGAAGACAATCCTGTATAATCAACTTCAACATTATCTTTTACAATTTTTGGCACTAAAGCATTAAAATAAAATGATTGATATGGATGGTACAATATTATTCTAAAAGATGTAAAAATGATAAAAAAGATTAAAATTAAATTTAAGTAAATTCTCTTAGTTCTATTGATTTTTTTTTTATTAAATAGAAAATTTAGATCATAAATGCAAAAATATATAATAAAAAAATATAAAAAATAGCCAATTCTCCAACTATTATACAGCTTTATATTAAAAAAAATTAATCCAAAAAAGACTGCTAAAAAGTTAAAAAGTATAAAAAAGTCTTTCATTTCATTTTTGCCTCTCCAGAAATCAGGATATAAATTATTTTCATTAAAATTAATTAGTCTTGAAAAAAATCTTTTAGTCACAATAAAAAAACCATGAAAAAAAAGTAGTAAATGTAACACTGGTGTTGAAATTAACATCCAAAAAGGAAGATAATAATATGGAAGTCGATTTGATTCATAATAACTTCCTCCAAAAAAAACTTTTGCGTTAAAATAGTCATCTAAAATTTTAAAATAACCTAAAAAATTTGATAAAGAGTTTTCCCATAATAATGGCCAAACTAAAATTAAAGATATTATGAATGAAGATGCTATTAACAAAACATTATTAATATGTGTTTTATAGTTTTCTTTTTTTACAAGAAGTAATTGGATAACAATAAGAGATATTGGTAAAAAGACACCAAATAATCTTAAGGATGTTGCAATTGCTGAAAAAAAACAAAATAAGAAAATATTTCTTTTTTTATTATTTTCTAATATTTTGAAACAGAAGTATGTCGATATAATAGTAAAACTAAGAAAAATAATATCTTTATTATTTTGAAAACTATCACCAAATACCCTTGGTGTAATGAATAGGAGTAAAACTCCAAAAATAGCAATGTAATCACTATTAAACCTGTTTAACAAAATTTTATACAAAAAAATTAGACTAGTAAAAAAATATAAGAAAATAAGAAAATGTCTTGCTTGATAGTAATCAATTGGATGCTCTAGCTTAAGTAGAATTTCAACAATTGCGGCCGGAACATCAAATACAATTCCATATTTATTATAATAATCAATTGGAGATAGTGTAAAGCCCTGGATACTTGCTAGTTTATCATTGGCTAAAATTGAAAGTTCAGTTAAGCCAAAAAAATCAGCTATATATCTAAGCCAATAGAAACCATTTGATCTATGAAATTTTTCATCAATATTGAAGCCATAGTCTTTATAAATACTTAAACCAATTGCCAAAAAAATAAAAAAAATAAAATATTTTCTAAGGTTTTCTACAGAGGATTTTGAAATCATTATTTTTTTTTGTAAACTGCGATAATACATTTACCAAAATTATATCTTGTTATAAAATCAACAAATATTGTAATTGGAGTAAAAATTTTATCCCATAAAAATATTTTTAAGTCTGAAGGGTAAGTTTCGTTTTTATAGAAGACTTTATTTAAATAGTACAAAAAATAACCTAAGGTATCTAGATATTTAAAATCTATTAATTTCAAATCAAGAAGATCTCTTTTAAAAAAATTTTTCTCATATCTTCTAAAATGTCCTACAGCTTTATCTAAGTTTCCATATATTTTTTGATGTGCAGGAACCATTATAATTAAATGCCCTCCATTATTTAATTTTTTTTTAGCATTTTCTATTTCTACTAGATCTTCTTCAATATGTTCTAAAACATGAAAGTATAAAATTGAGTCAAAATTATCATCGATTTCATCAATTGGTGAATGTAATACTTTTACATTATTATTGTCTTTAAATGTTTCTTTTAAGATATTAATATTATTTAGATCTTTTTCAGTAAGAATAATATTTTTTAGATTTGGATGGTAATACCTTCTGGTAAAACTCCCACAACCCGCTCCAACTTCAATTATATCCCCTTTAATATATTTTTTAATAATTGATAAACAATACTTTATATGGAAATTTGCATTATCAAATCTTTCAGTCGCTGTTTTTGGGTAATGTTCCATTTTAAGTTTTCTTATTATACTATAATACAGTAAATTATTTCAATATTTGTATGTCAATCCTAACTAAAAATAGAATTATTAATACAAATTTTTTAGAAATAAATATAGTTAAGCCAGTAATGACCATTTAGTCTATGAATTTTTTCTTCTATATTGATCCCAAAATCTTGGAATGTTAATAAGGCAATCAGTATTGAGAGTGAATAAAAAAATAATAAAATAATTGTATTTTTTTGTTTATTTAAATCTATTATCATTATAAAAATTTCTAAAATAATTTGAATAACTTTTATCTTATAAACTATAGTATTAATAATGAATATTCACGAACATCAAGCTAAAGAAATTTTAAAAGAATTCGGAGCCCCAGTTTCAAATGGTATAGTCATCTTTTCTACCGATGAAATTAATGAAAAAGTAAAACAATTAAAAAGTAAAGAATTTGTCTTAAAAGCACAGATTCATGCGGGCGGAAGAGGAAAAGCTGGAGGCGTTAAGCTTGTAAAAAGCGTTGACCAATTAGTTGTTGAAGCGGAAAAAATGATGGGAAAAGTTTTAGTGACACATCAAACTGGGCCGGAAGGAAAAGAAGTTAAAAGATTATATATTGAAGAAGCTTCAGAAATTTCTAAAGAATTATATTTATCTTGTTTAGTTGATAGAGAGTCTTCAAAAATTGCCTTTATAAGTAGCACAGAGGGGGGAATGGATATTGAGAAAGTCGCCTCTGAATCACCAAATAAAATAATTACAAATAAAATCGATTTAAAAAATGAAGGACCTAGTGAAAGTGAAATTGACAACATAATTACAGCATTCCAGTTAAATGACGATCAAAAAAAAACAGCAGGTAAATTAATCAAATCTCTTTACAAAATAATAATTGATAAAGATGCAAGTCTTATTGAAATTAATCCACTAGTTATAACCAAATCTGATTCAATTATTTGTTTAGATGCTAAAATGAATTTTGATGATAATGCTATTTTTAGAAGACCTGAAATATTAAATTTAAGGGATCTGAATGAGGAAGATCCAGCAGAGATTGAAGCGAGTAAACACGATCTTGCTTACATTAAACTTAATGGATCAATAGGATGCATGGTTAATGGAGCGGGTTTAGCTATGGCGACAATGGATATAATTAAACTTTATGGAAAAGAGCCAGCAAATTTTTTAGATGTAGGGGGAGGGGCCTCCAAAGAGAAAGTAGCATCAGCATTTAGATTAATTTTATCTGATAAAAATGTAAAAGGAATTTTAATTAATATATTTGGAGGAATCATGAGGTGTGATGTTCTTGCCCAGGGTGTGGTAGATACAGCAAAAGAAATTAATCTAGAAGTGCCATTAGTAGTTAGGTTAGCTGGAACTAATTTTAAAGAAGGAAAAGAAATATTAGATAAATCAAATTTAAAAATATTATCTGCATCAGATTTAAATGATGCGGCAAAAAAAATTGTTGAAGCAATTAAATAAATGTCAATTTTAGTAAATAAAACAACAAAAGTAATCTGCCAAGGCTTTACTGGAACACACGGTACATTTCATTCTGAACAAGCTCTCAAGTATGGAACTCAATTAGTTGGTGGAGTAACACCAAAAAAGGGAGGTCAAAAACATTTAGATTTACCAGTATTTAATACTGTTCAAGAAGCAAAAGATTTAACTTCTGCCAACGCAACAATGATCTATGTTCCTCCAAAATTTGCAGGTGCCGCAATCATTGAAGCCATACAGGCTAAAATGGAATTAATTGTTTGTATAACTGAAGGAATACCAGTCTTGGATATGCTCAAAGTTAAAAAATTTTTAAATAAAAGTAGTTCAAGATTAATTGGACCTAATTGCCCAGGAATCATAACTCCAGAAGAGTGTAAGATTGGTATTATGCCAGGGAATATTCACAAGAAAGGAACAGTAGGAATTGTTTCAAGATCTGGAACATTAACTTATGAAGCTGTGGCACAAACAACTGCAAATAGAATGGGACAATCAACATGCATTGGAATTGGTGGAGACCCAATAAATGGAACTAATTTTATAGATTGTTTGGAGCTTTTTTTAAAGGATAATGAAACAAAATCGATTGTAATGATTGGTGAGATAGGAGGATCTGCAGAAGAGGAAGCAGCTGAATTTCTTAAAAGAGAAAAAATTAAAAAGCCTATGGTGGGATTTATTGCAGGTTTAACAGCTCCTCCTGGAAGAAGAATGGGACATGCTGGGGCTATAATTTCTGGTGGAAAAGGTGGAGCAGAAGATAAGATTGAGGCAATGAAATCAGCAGGAATTACTATATCAAAATCACCCGCTGATATAGGAAAGACTTTATTTGAAAAACTTAATGGTTGATTTTTAATAATTTATGTTAAAATAAATTTTAATGTCTTCATCTGATAACAATATAACATACAAAAAAACTTCTTTTTTAACTGGTATAAATTCTGAATTTATTAATGAATTTTACGCTGATTATATTTCTAATCCTAGTTCTTTACCAGATAGTTGGAGAAAGTTTTTTGATGGTCTAAGTGATGATGAAAAATTAATTTATGAAGATATTAAAGGACCAAGCTGGTCACCAGAAAAAAAATTAAGAAAATTAAAAATTCTGGAAAAAATTAATAATGAAGAAGACTCTAAAACTACCGATATAAATTTAAATAGCATTAAACAAGCTTCAAAAGATTCTGTGAGAGCAATAATGTTAATAAGAGCTTATAGAATAAGAGGTCACTTAGTAGCTAACTTAGACCCTCTTGCTATTCAAAAAAAAGAAGAACATCAAGAATTAAAACCAGAAACATATGGTTTTGAAAAAAAAGACTATGGTAGAAAAATATTTTTAGATGGAGTCCTAGGTTTACAATATGCAGATTTAAATCAAATATTAGAAATACTTAAGAAAACTTATTCTGCAAATATTGGTTATGTATTTATGCATATGGGAGATCCAGAAGAAAAAAGCTGGATCAGAGATAGGATTGAAGGACCAGAAAAAAATATTTCATTCACAGAAAATGGAAAAAAAGCAATTTTAAACAAAATTATTCAAGCAGAAGGTTTTGAAAAATATCTACATGTAAAATTTGTTGGAACTAAAAGATTTGGTTTAGATGGTGGAGAGTCATTGATACCTGCGTTGGAACAAATAATTAAAAAAGGGGGAAATTTAGGGGCAAAAGAAATAAAAATAGGCATGCCTCACAGAGGTAGACTTAATGTTTTAGCAAATGTTATGGGTAAACCGTTTAAAGCAATTTTTAGTGAGTTTTTCGGAAAAACAGTGAGCACTAATAAAAGTTTTGAGGGAGATGTTAAATACCACTTAGGGGCTTCCTCAAATAGAGTGTTCGATGGTAATTCTGTTCATATAAGTCTTACAGATAATCCTTCTCATTTAGAGGCAGTAAATCCAGTTGTACTTGGCCAAGTTCGAGCTAAACAATTTTTTCATAAAGATAAAAGTAGAAAAAAAGTTATTCCAGTTTTAATGCATGGAGATGCAGCTTTTGCCGGCCAAGGTATAGTTGCAGAATGTTTTGCTATGTCAGGTTTGCCTGGACATAATATTGGAGGGACAATACATATAATTGTTAATAATCAAATAGGATTCACAACCGCACCAAGATTTGCAAGATCATCTCCTTACCCATCTGATGTAGCAAAAATTGCGCAAGCACCCATATTTCACGTTAATGGTGATGATCCCGAAGCCGTGGTTCATTGTGCAAAAATTGCTACAGAATATAGGCAAAAATTTAATAGAGATGTAGTTATTGATATAGTTTGTTACAGAAGGTTCGGCCACAATGAAGGTGACGAACCATCATTCACACAACCAATTATGTATAAAAAGATCAAGTCTCACCCTACAACACTTTCTCTTTATGGAAAAAAATTAAGCCAAGAAGAATTAACAACAGAAGCCGATTTACAAAAAGAAAAGATAAATTTTAAAAATTTTTTAGAAAAAGAATTTACATCTTCAAAAAATTATAAATCAGAGTTAAAGTGGTTTGATGGAGCTTGGTCCAGATTTAAACCAGGGTTAGGAAAAGATAAAAAGGGAGCAAGCGGAGTAGATAAAAAGCTTTTAACAGAAATAGGTAAAAGAATATCAAAAATTCCTGAAAATTTTACTATTCATAAAACACTAAAAAAAATATTTGATCTGAGGCTTAAAACTATAGAAGAAGGCAAAAATATAGACTGGACTACAGCTGAAAGTTTAGCATTTGGAAGTTTACTTACTGAGGGATTTTCTGTGAGATTATCAGGCCAAGACTCTGGTCGAGGAACATTTAGCCAAAGACATGCTGTTCTGAGAAATCAGGACAATCACGACAGATATATTCCACTGAATAATATTTCAAAAGAACAAAAAAATTTGGAGATCATAGATAGTTTATTATCTGAATTTGCAGTTTTAGGTTTTGAGTTTGGGTATTCTATTTCTGAGCCAGAAACATTAGTCTTATGGGAAGCACAGTTTGGAGATTTTGCAAATGGGGCACAAATTATTATTGACCAATTTATATCTTCTGGAGAGTCAAAATGGGGAAGGGCTAGTGGCTTAGTCATGTTGCTTCCACATGGTTACGAAGGGCAAGGTCCAGAACACTCTTCAGCAAGACTAGAAAGATTCTTACAATTATGTGCGGGTGAAAATATTCAGGTTGTCAACTGCACTACACCATCAAATTATTTTCATGTTTTAAGGCGTCAAATGCGAAGAGAGTTTAGAAAACCATTAATTATTATGACACCGAAATCTCTTCTAAGACATAAAAAATGTGTTTCTAATATCTCTGAATTTTCACTCAAAAGTACTTTTCATAGAGTATTGGAAGATGACTCTTTTGCAAAAGTTAAAAACTTACTTGAACTTAAAAAAAAAGATAATAAAATTAAAAAAGTAGTGATGTGCTCAGGTAAAATTTATTATGATCTTATAGAAGCAAGAGAAAAATATAAAAATGATAAAGTTACATTTGTAAGAATAGAACAACTCTATCCATTCCCAGTAAAAACTTTAGCAAATATATTAAAGAGATATAAAAAAGCTGAATTTATTTGGTGTCAAGAAGAGCCTAAAAACATGGGGGCGTGGAATACTGTGAGAAATTATATAGATAGAACATTAGAAATGATTAATTTTAGCGATATATTTGTTAAATATGTGGGTAGAAAAGCATCTTCTTCCACTGCGACTGGAAATCTTAACAAACATCTTGCACAACAAAAAGAAATATTGGAAAAGATACTGAAAGATTAAATGGCAGAAAAAATTACAGTACCAACATTAGGCGAATCAGTTACAGAAGCTACAGTATCAAAATGGCTTAAATCTCAAGGAGAAGAAGTTACAGCTGATGAACCACTTGTGGAGTTAGAAACAGACAAAGTAAATGTAGAAGTTCCTTCTCCTACTAGTGGTGTTCTTGGAACTATAACTGTGAAAGAAGGAGAGACAGTAAATGTTGGATCTTTGTTAGGAACTATAAATAGCTCAGCAACAACAGATAATAATATTAAAGAGGTAAATAATTATACGCCTCCTAAAAAAGAAAATACAATAGAAGAAATAAAAATTTTTGAAGAAGAAAAAATTTTAAAATCAAAAAAACCAAAAAAAATTAAAAATAATGAAATAAAGTTAGAGAATGAAACGCCTTTAATACTTGATCAAGTCCATGAAGAAAAAATAACCAAAAAAGAAATAAAACAAGTTTCACCAGCAGCAAGAAAAATGGCTGAAGAAACTAAAATTGATTTAAGTCGAGTTCAAGGAACCGGAAAAAACGGAGTAGTTTTAAAAGAAGATATTATGAGTTTGATGGGTTCCAAACCAGCTCCAGCTGAGAGAAAAATCAAACATGGTCCTGAAGAAAGAGTTAAGATGACTAGGCTCAGACTGACAATTGCAAAAAGATTAAAAGAAGCACAAGAAAATGCAGCAATGCTAACAACCTTTAATGAAGTTGATATGAGTGAGGTTATGTCAATGAGAAATAAATATAAAGAAGAGTTTCAAAATAGCTATAAAGTGAAACTTGGCTTCATGTCATTTTTTGTTAAAGCTTGTGTTATAGGTTTAAAAAATTACCCTGCAATCAACGCA
>Ga0222717_10001484_pt1 | contig 19125 bp, 28 predicted proteins | sample C33_18DmetaG_FD_165053 | JGI IMG/M metagenome (GOLD analysis project Ga0222717, IMG submission 165053) | Estuarine water microbial communities from San Francisco Bay, California, United States - C33_18D | ecosystem: Environmental > Aquatic > Marine > Unclassified | place: USA: California...
TGTGTGTCAGGATACTTAACTGGATCACAGTAATCTTTCATCTGTTCGTACCAGTCATCTGCGTCTGCGTGATTCTCACCCTGCAATACGTTTAAGAACTTACATGCACCTGTACGATGTTTCATAAAGTAGTCATTGTTAATGCGTGTTGCTTTGACTGCTTCTGCGTATGTACTAATACCTGTTGCTTTTGCACCAGCAGGTGAACGTGCAACCCAGGCTGGAATATCAAGTATCATTCCATAGTCCATGTAAGCGTCCATCCAACGCAATACACCGTCTCTTTTCTTTTGTGCTTTAGGACAATTAATGTCTTTCCAATCGCCTTCCCAAACACCCTTACCAATTTGAAAACCACCAGAGTCGCCTAGTAGCCAAGTGTTTTCTCTATCTCTGTTACGTACCATATCTTCTTTGGGTACGTGCTTTGTTGTGTCTAAGTCAGCATGTCCTGCAGAATAGAGTGTCCATTTATATTGAAACGCTCCGTCTGTTTTATTAAGATAATTTAGTGTTTCAACACCGTTCTGAAAATTATTAGGAATACGTGTAGATTCAACATACTCGTCATACCGCTGTTTACCTACATAAGTTGCATAGAAACCACTTAGTGCGGGAAGAAAATGCGCATAATCATTCTGTGCTGTAGTTAAATCTTTATTCTTACTCATTCGTGTTCGCCACCTTTGCCACGGCCATTATAACCGCCAAAGTATTGTGGTTTACGTTTTGCTGTTTCGAATGTTGCTACTGTTACAGCAATTGCGGCTAATAGTAGTACGTGTAGCATCATGCTAACTACTCCTGCCCACATACTACCTACAACAATAGAAAATACAATACACCACATCCATGCCAATACTTGCATAATCATGTGTCGTGTGCTGAAGTCTGGAATGTTACTGAGTGGATTTTTTTCGTGATCCATTACTACATTCCAACAGTTATATACCCATTCTCTCATTGATATTACCTTTCTAAAAATTACCTTTGTAGGATAGTGAGCGTCAACATCATCACGATATTCGATTGCATCATTCACATCGTGAAACTCTTGTGATACTTTACGATCTTTGAAGTATGCTGTCACTCTATACATTTTTATTTACTTTGTGCCGGAAGTATGTAATCATACTTTGCCATGCCACTATCGACACTAATCATCATAGCGCCTTGGTCGGAAATACTCATAGTAAGATCGCCGTCCAATCCTAAAATACTTTGTACTTGTGCTACTGGCCAACTCCATGTGTGTTGTAATTCGCCTTCTACACCATGCTGGAATACAAACTCGCCTGCGTGTGTACTTGCATCGCCAAAACTAAACACTAAGCTGCCGTCTTTAGTAGTTACATTAAATGTAGGCTCTTCTGAATGCGCCGCACTCATAAGCTTCATACGTGCAATACTAGCAACACTTGGTTGAAATTCTACATTCCACTGTGCTCCTTTAAACTTTACAGTTTTAAGTTTTTCTTCGATAATTTGCTTATTCATAAAGCGATAATCATTTTGGAAATCGCCTGCTGTATTTTCAAAGTGGATGTGTGTTGGGATAGTTTCGCCATTGCGTTCAGCTTGTACTACATCAATCTTAGCATCTTTTTGATACTCTGGATTTTTTAAGTGTAACGCTAACTTATCTAAATTAGGCATACCAAATGTGCCTACGAATTCTGATACACTATTATGTGTACTACCAGATAAAATTACCGATCTATCATCTGCCATAGAATCAATTGCGGTGTTATCTTCACTGCTCACTTTGACTAGTGATAAAAATCCTAGTGCATGTGTATGTGCTACAACGTCTTGTAAAATATCTTTCATTTATTTGTCTCCATTTGTATTAAGTATAGTATCAAAGCCTTTATTTGTCAAGAACTCTTTTACAGTGTGTTTAGGATAAAATCCTAATTTGTTTAACTCTAATGTATTAGCCTGTGTAATTTGTCTTTCTCCGGGTGTATTTAGGCGAACAGGAAGATCGGGCCTAATATTTGAAATTTTAGTTGTAATACCTGTCCCTACATCAATTGGTCCTTTTACCTTACTACTCATAATTAGACCAATTGCAATACATAAGTCTTCAATGTGGATAAAATCTCGTTCATGTGAAGTTACATATTCTAACTTATTATTGAGTAATTTATCAAAGAACATGTTAGCTCTTGGAACATCGCCATATACTGTATGAAACCTCATAAAGCAAACATTAGGATGCGGAATAGATTCAATAATATTTTTACTTGCTGCATATGGATTCAAATGAGGTTCGTATTGGGAACTTGATCCTGCAACTAGTACTCTTATATTCCTATATCTATCTAGTATACGCTTTGTGCCTTCTACATTATTGTACCAGTACTTCTTGGGGTCTTCCATGCTTTCCCTTACACCCCCGATACCTGCAAGGTGTATAACTATATCAACATCTGGCAGTTCACATGTTAATATATCATCTTCCTGATTTTCTTTAATATCTCGACCAATTATTTCAAAGTCTTTAAGGAACTCACAAAGTTGAGTACCTATAAAACCTTTATGACCAGTTACTAGTATTCGCATCTAATAACCTCCATGTGTTTCTCCAATCTTTTACATTAAAATTTTTGCCTGATACATTTACAGCTGCTAATGGGTAATCATTGCCGCCTTGATCAATTCTATCTCCATAAAAATAAATTTTATCTTCTACTTCAAAGTCTTTTAGTATTTGACTTTTGTCTGCGCCAACTGGACCAATATCTATTCCTGTTTCGCCACCTACTGTCGCTGTAATATCTTTGAATAAACTGTTGATTTGAAATGCAATTGTTTCTCGTTCTCTACTATCTGTATCATGTTTTATATACAACTGTCGTTCATCGTAACTGCAATTACGTCCTACAATGCTAAAATTAACCATTCCCGGACGTTCTTCAATATGATTACCTGTACGTAAAGAAAAAGAACTTCCTTGTAACCAACCTAGCAATATTGCTTTAAGGTCGTTTGGCATAGTCCAATCACTTGTTTTTATATTTTGACCTTTTTCATATACATCGCTACCTGAACAGTTATATACTTTCTTTACAGCCATTACTATGTCATTACCTACTTGTTCTACTGTTTTTGCATAGTCACTGCCAGTAACAAGATAAACATCATTGTTATTACAAAAGTTTAGAAAAAACTCTTGAAATAACTGATCCATTCTTCCTCTGCTAGGAGTTAATGTACCATCAACATCAAATACGTACTTAATCATTGTCTTTTTCCGTAACCCGCTTTCTTAAGTCACTACTACTGAATCTGTGATCTCTTTTGTTAAAATATAGTTCTATACCTCTACTAGCACATATAGCTCTACCTGTAAATGTACCATCTCTATACTCTTGTCCTAATATTCTAACATCAATTGGATACATTGTCAAGATATCTTCTAGGTCTTTTTCAGTACCGTAAGGAATAATTTCATCTACATATGAAACAGCTTTTAGTTGTGTGTAACGCTCTACTACAGTTTGTATAGGAGCGTTCTTTTCAGGTCTATCTAAACTTGGATCAACTTGTAATCCGCAAATCAAATAATCACATTGTTCCTTTGCTTCCCGTAACATAATTATATGGCCTGCATGCAAAAGATCAAATGTACTACAAGTAAATCCTACTCGCATTCGTCATCCTCCTCTTTGTATCTAGTGCTTTCAATAATATCCAATAACGATTGTATTTCTTCAGCGTCCTTTTCTGTGTCTAGCTCTATTTCTAATTTAATTTTCATGTTTGTAGTCCTTGGACCAAGTTCATAGCAACTGCTGTGCCGCTAATAGCTGATCCTATCATAATTGCTCTATCACTCCATGTCATGCCAACAAATACCCATCCACACGAGCTAAGAATATAAAGTGCTTGTCCATAAAGTGTCCATCCTGCACTGAGTGCAAATACCCCTAGTACTGCTAGTATCATACTAGCCCATTTAACATACCAGTCAATAGTTCCAGTTGGTGTAGTAGGAGTAAGGTCTTCTACTTCTGCTTGTACTTGCGCAAGTTCTTCTTTGAGTCTTTTGCGCTCAATATTAAGTTCCATAGCCAGCTTGCCTGCTTTAGACATTTGACTGTTTTGGAATCTATCTCTAGTTTCCTCAGTTAGTTCATCTTCTAATGCGTGTTGTTCGCTCATATCATCCTCCAAAGTCAAACAAACTTGTAAATGTGTTGTGACGTTTAGTATCTTCTAACGGATAGTTAAGCACACCAATTAAGTTGTCTAACTTATTATCAATAATAGTTTCTGCCATTGCTGCATCATCAAACGGAAGTTCTTTGAACCATTCTGGAATACGTAGTTCATCTGTTGGATACGCAACACTTGTGTAACCCAGTGGATTCTGTTTTAGTTTACAAACAATAACCTTCATACCATCCACAATCTCTTGAGAATATTTATCACCGTTCATACGCTTCAATGTATTCCAGTTGAGACTTGCACGAACATGTCCAGGCATATTTGCCTTGCCTTGTTTTTCTTCTAGTCGACGATAATGTCCAACTTTGTTTGCACGTTTAGGCGAACCTTTCTCCCAACCAGGACGTTCACTAAACTCCATACGGAACTGGGTAATGCGTTCTAGTACATCTTCTTGAGGGACATCAGTAAGCACCATTAGCAATAGCTCTTTTAAGAAGTCTTGCATAAACACAGGTGTATCTGACCTACGCAAGTCTAAGCCCATTGCTTTTACTTTCCCCGGTTTGCCATCTGTATCTGTTCTAAAACCTTCATTATCTACAACTAGTGCCGCATAACGCTTTTTAGTAATATACAAACCCGACTGTGCTACAATTTCTCTACCTGCCGCAATAACATCACTTCTACTCTTAGGACAATGAAATGCTCGCATCATGAAGTTAGGAAATGTTGTGTTTGCTTGTTCACATATTTGATCATATAGCGTGATAGCCTTTTCAGGAGACCATTCTAGTTTGTTAGAACTAACGTCATCTTTTAGCATAGGCCATGCACTAAAGTAACAAGAGTCAGTGTCACCATATATCATTGCTTTACCTACATGATCGTACTCGCCTGTAATACAATTGTTTACCTCAGCACTCATGTGCTTAACAATACTGCGTCCTGTAAGTGTAGTTGACTGTCCAATACGCTTATCAAAGAATCTACAACCAGGATTAAGAATAGCACCATACAAACTATTTAGGTTAATCTTCTTAACTAACTGCCGCTTATCCCAATATTCAATCTCTGCTTCGTTGCCTGCATCTTTTGCCTTCTTCAACATTTTCTGCATATCTTTACGTTCAGCATACCAACGCTTTAGTAGTCCAGGAATAACACCTTCAAACTCTGTTGTAAAGATTGTGCCATTTGCACTAAGCATCCAAGGCATTTGCGAATCAAACACCAATTGATAAATCTCTGCGCCGCTTAGTACATCAGATCGACCATCTTCCCAATCAACAGTTAGTGCAACATCTTTGCGTTGCTCCATTACGGCTTCGTATTCTTCTGTACTAAATCTTCCTTCCCAACTACCTGCAAAACTCTTCTTCTTTAGGGTCATATCTTCGTGTACACGACTGTCACTAATTTCAGGACGTATTTGTCCCACAACAGTTTCAGGAGCCATGTTCAATGCACGAATCACACTAGGATATAGTGAATTCAAATCCATTGATGCAATCCACTTGTGCAAGCCCTTCTTAGGGAACGCAACGTATGCGCCTGCCGCCTGTGTGTTTTCTGTATCGTCACGTTTTGGACGATTGGGCACACGCAAGTCTCTATTATGTGCTTCGTTTACAATACCTTGTTCTGTAACAGCAACAGCACCCATTGTGGTCTGTAGTAGTACAGTGTTTTCGTGTGCAACAGTATTGCTTAGATCAATAAAGCGTAGTTTCTTGTCTAGTTTGTCAAGTAGTGCTGTATCTTGAATATTATATTCAATAAACTTACGAAAGTCATTGTTGTATAATTGATCAAGTGTGCCTTCATATGGCACCTTGTTTTCACCTACTTCAATTTCACCAATAGCATCTAGTCTATATGTGTGACGCTCTTCATATGTGTACTTACGATATAGTTCTAAACTGTCTAAGTGTACACGACCTACTAGATCAAATGTAACCGCTTGCTTCCCATATTTTTCATACTCACGTTTCTTGGGAAGTTGACCCCACAAACAAAATCTACGTGTATCATCTTTGCTTAGTACACGACTTGTTCTGTTTACAGTATAAGGAATATCATAACCTTCGCTGTTCCAACCTGATAAAATATCAGCATCTTCAATTAGTGTTAAGAACGTGTCAATCATATCACCTTCACGTTCAAACAGCATTACATTGTCAATGCCTTCTAGTTCTTTTTTAGCTTGCTCCATTGTAAGTGTCTTAGGCGGAACAGCTAAACATACCATAGTTTCTAGCCATTGTAAGTATACACTAATACTTGTAATTGGCATGAAAGGATCTGCTGGATCAGCAAAGCCGCGCTCTGGATCAAAGTCAGTCTCAATATCAAAAAAAGCAATGTTTAGTTTAGGAGCATCTTGATTAAGATAGTTTTCACTCAAACACTGAAATATAGGATTGATGTCACTTTCAAATAGTTTCTTGCTTTTGTTAATAGCAACTTCTTTACGAAAGTCTTTAGTATTCTTACAAACAATGCGTGTGAGAGGATCGCCAAACACACTTTTGTATTTGCCTCTTTGATCTTCATAATAAAAAGTATATTTTGCTTGATATTCACGGTAATCACGCTTACCGTCTTTTCGTTCTACAACACGTATAATATCTTGATCGCGATCAAACATCGCATCTACGTATGCCATTCATTTCTCCTCGTTGCTTTTGGCCAACATAACCTTCTACCTGCTCGTAAGTGAGCGACTCTATATAACATTATAGCACGAATATTTGAAAAAGAGCAATCGAATTCATTACAACAAACCATGTACAAAGGAAAATTGTAAATGCAGCTTTTCTTATAACTGTGCTAATTAATCCTAAAATACTTCCTACAAGATACATAGGAATAAAAATTTCCGTAGCAGGGTCAAGTACAGTAAATGTCAGTACTGCACTTGCACCCACTAGCATTATCGTTTCAAGCAACTCGCACCAAAATGCAAATGGACTTAAACGATAACTTTCTCGAAAGAATTCATGAACTTTTGCGATCACTTATCATAACCTAAAGTAGTAATAAGTGTTTCAAGATCATCATATGCATCAGCATGTGAATCCCAATCACGTTTTTGTGCAATTTTAATTGCTTTGTTAATTAAGCTAGGCTTAATGTCCATTTCTTCAGCAACGGCTTTAACAGTTTCTTTAAGTCCTTGATTAAGATCTTCAACTTCCTGCAATACTGTAACACCTTCACGCACAAGACGTTCTAGCTTAGACTTTTCTTCCTGGCCGTAAGTTCGACTACCCATACTACTCTCCTATTAGTTCATGTTATATACATTATACGGTATATTTAGACATTTGTCAAGAACTAATAGCGAGTTTTTTTATTTTTTTGCGTTAAGTTTTGCCCAGAGTTGGGCTTTGATTGATTCGTCAACAATAGGTTTTTTGTGCTTTTGTTTACGATCTGGTTTGTTTTTGTTAAATTGATCTTTATGTACACCTGAGCCACTTGATTGTGCATGTGACGCAACAGGGTTTCTCTTTTTAGCCATTCGAGCTCTTTTTCTTGTAACATCTACAGGATGATAGCTAGCGCCACCTTCGCGGACTAGTACTGTTCGGTCACCGTCTTTTTGCATCTTATAACCTATAGCAGATAATAGATCAGCATATTCTTTATCTGTATGATCGTTTTGTACCCAGTTACCAAGTAAAGTTTGAATCATATCTATAAGTTGTGATTCTCCGTTGATTACTAGTGGACCTTCTGAAACTTTATTTTTTTGTTTAGAAGGTGATACATATTTTTTATTTGCCTTTGGATCATCTTTTGGATCATCTTTTGGATTAAATAAGTCCTTACCTTTATTAGGTCTAACCATATCAATAGTATTATAATTTTTCCAACCGTGTGCAGCTGCTTTCTTTAGTCTATCAAATCTCTCGCCTTCATTGATAGCAACACCTGCTAGAGCAGCGAAGTCACTTAAACTGTAGTCACCTTCAACTGGCATTGTACCTTCTTGTACTTTGACACTTTCTTGCACATAATCCACAGCCTCTGCTACATTTTTCTGCGGTTGACCAACAGACTCAGATAGTCTACGTAAGTCTTCAGCTCGATCACTTGGATCTAAGTCAAATAGTTTCTGTTGTAGTTTACGATAATCCATTAATTATTCTTCTAATTTTTTAAGTTCTTTTAATTTGTAGCGTAATGCTGATTTATACGGATCGTTAGCACTTTCTGCATGCATTGCTGCCATATGCTTCTTGTATTTTTTACTGCCTTTTTTGTGTGGGCTTTTGCCTTCGCCTACTACAGACTCGTCGCCCATTGGACTTTGATCATAGTCCATATGATGATACACACTACCAATCATGTCTGCTGATTTAGTAATCTTAGATTGTACCCAACCTTCTAAGCCTTCTGCTTCACTTACACCTTTTAGCATGTCGTGTAGTTTGATTGCATACTTTGCTAATTTGTATAGTTCAGCACGAGCCATTTGTACTTCATGGTCTCTTTCAGCAACATCTGCTAATTCGCCTAATCCTTCTTGAACTTCTTGTGTCATTATTGTGCTCCGTAAAAACGTTCTATAGTGTATTTATTTCTTTTAGCATGAAACTTGCTATGCTTTGGTGTGCTGTTTCTGTAGGATGAAAACTATAAGGATTAAGTAATCCTTTATCAGCAAGAAATGTTATTTTTGGATGATCAGCAAGAAAAGTTGAAGTATGGTACCCGTCTACATTTTTTACGCCTGCATCTAATGCTAATATGCTACATAAATCTCTGTATTCTCTGTCATCAAATAATAAATTACGTATCTTAGACACTGCTCGTAGCGAATTTAACTTTGCATGCTGGTCTATTACGTCATTGTCTAAAGAATGTTTTTTATCTTCCAAACGATACAATTCACCAAGATCTGTTTTTGCTTCTATATGTTTTGAACTCTCGTGCGGTTTATAGTAATTGTGATGATTAAATGTGTCAAACCAATAATTAGTTATGCCTAAAGATTCAAAATAGGAATTCCAAAAGTGCATTTCTTTTGCTAATTCAAATATTTTATGATCTTGATCATAAAAATATCTCAGATATGTTTTTGATAAGCCGTCATTTACAGAATGATGACCAGTTAAATAGCGTCTACCAGGTGTAAGAATAAGATTATTAATATCTTTAAACTTGTAGTCCCAACATTCTATCCTTGAAGTAGCTGTGATGCCCCATAGAACTTTGATATTATCGTATTCATTCTGTAAATCTTTAAATTGTTGGCTAGAAAAGAAATGTTTTGCATATCGTATTTGTTTGTCATTACTACTAGCGCCCATACTAAAGTTTAAATTGTCCGCATTAAGTTCTTTTGCAATGATAGATCTAAAAGTATTATGTGGCTTAAACGCTTTAGGATGACTCCAGTATTCTTTTTCAGTCATACCCTTGTAATAAAAAACTCCTACACCAAATGTCCAGCTACAACCAAAGGTTATTAATAGATTTTTCATTCTTACCTCTTAATAGTTTTGCCGCCCATTAAATTTTTGTCTAGTGTAATTGCATTTTTTGCAGTACCGTCGGGATTTTTAAGTTGTGGGGCCACAGGTGCACCGTTTTTGTCACGTTTAATTTTAGATTTTGCTGCTGTTGGGTTTGCTACACTTGCAATACTGCCTGCACTAGTTGCACCAGCTGTCGCAGTCTCGTCTAAAACTTTGTTGTCTATATCTGATATTTTCATTTGTAAGTCCTAAAAATTTATTTGCTAGTGTATTTAGTTAGGTTTTATCTGTAGGTTTTTTTCCAAAAAGGCATAATAACGTTATCTGTAAATACCTTGTGTTGCTCCGACGACGGATGTTGATCATCTTCGGTAAACGGTAAGTTAGTATTTTCTCTGCACCATTCACCCATTCCGCCTACGGGCAAAAATTTTGACATATCTAACAAGTCATACAAATGACTAGTACTTGGATTATGTGTTATATAATTTATTGGTAGTGTATGGTCCATATATGTACTCATAAAATATTTTATATTATTTTTTTCTAAAAACCATTGTGTTCTCAACATATGTTCAAGAGTTAAAATTAAACTTCCTGTAAATGAATGTAAATATTTGTAGTAAACTTGCGCTTGTCTAGTTTTCCAATAATGATTTGCAATAAACCAATGCTTGTGATCATTAATAAATCCTGTAGGATTTTCATTCCATCCTTCTGTATTTCTTCTATAACTTTTAGATAATCCGTCTGGTTCGTCACGATAAAAGTCATGTCGGTCAGGACCTGACCACATTACACCAACAATAATATTTTCTGGTTTAGATGTTTTTAAAGCTTCTGATACCTTGTAGATACAAGTTCTGCTTATTAATCCGTTACCTTGTGAAGCCATTCCTGTGTCAATATGTTTATAATTAGGAAACTGTGCTGAGAAATGTATTGGCCATGTTTGCACATAGCGTGTTTCACTAAAACTACACCCGCATGTAATTACTTTTTGCAAGTTTCTGATTTCCTTGAGTTAAGAATATCTGTCATTACATTGCTAGCTGTATTAGTAAAGAAACGCGGAGCAATACTATGGACTATTAATGCTGGCACTAAAAGTTGCAATCTTACAGCGGCAGTTAGGGCAGCTTTCATATGCTGACATCCAGTTTCACCTTGTTCTTCTAAGTGTAATTTACATTGTTTACTTAACATTATTTCTACTTTCTCTTGTATAAAAGTATTTATTTCTTGTAGCCGCTGCTGTTTATTTTATGCGTGGACAATCTCAAGATAGTAATATGGTCTAGTAAACATTTGGTTATCCATTGCAAATACTTCATTAATTTTTAAATTTTCGTTTTTTGCCATATTTTGAAATATAGAATATTCTGACTTATTAAAATCTTCTAGTAGTAATATTATTCCGTTTTCTGAAAGATAATTTTTTACACCTGCAAAAAAACGTTTATGTATTTTATAATCTTCGTCGTGATATAATCTAGAAGATAACAACTTTTTATCTTCTTTAGGAACAACAGTGTGAGGTGGATTTCCTACAATTAGGTCATATTTTTTGTCTTGCGGAATACTTTGTATATTATCCCCTAAATAATATTCTACTTTTTTAGATATACTAGGGTTATTATCAATTGTTTTTTCAATATTGTTTATAGCACCCTGGTATATATCATTAAAAGATATATTATTACAGCATTCTGTTGCAAGTAATCCAAAACCTATTATTCCAGGTCCGCTAAAACATTCTAAGCAATTGTCAAAAGTTTTACCGTAACGGTCCTTGACAACTTCTAAAAAATCTAGACCAAAGCTTCCGCCGCCTGCTCTTGTGTCATAGTCCCAGTAAATTGATATGTCGTTTATTTTTAGTATACGGTCTAAAGTATACTGTGTCATTATTTTTTGCGACCGCTTTTCATATTAGCACACCAGTGATACATTTTAGCCTTCTCACCGCTTGCATTTTTAGCACGTTTGCGTAATTGTGTTACTGTGCCGTTACAACTAGCACCTGACTTCTTTACTCTGCCTGGTCTGCTTTTGCCTTTTTTCTTACCGTCGGCAAAGTTTTCTTTTACTTTGTCTTCGCCACGCTTTTGCCAATCCAATGACTTTACGTCATCTTCAATAGGACCGCCTTTGGCCCAAGTATGACAACTTCTTGCACTGTGGCATTTGAAGTGATGCATCCAGCAATAACCTAAACGTCCATCATCGTCTGATGTTTCGCCTGGCATACAAGCATCCATGCGTTCTGATATGTCAAATGCTACACAGTTTCCACATTTACTTGCAAGTGCCGCTTCTACATCAGTGTCCCAATAGTCTGCAATCTTTTCCCAATAGTCACCTGGTTCACTTACATTCAAAGGTCCATAGTTAAAGTTCTTTAGCGTTGCATCTCTATTTTTTGTGTTAAGTTCTAAGTCTTGCGTTGCTGGCGGACAGTCTTGTCCTACTGCTTCGTCTACGTGTGAATCATCACCGTCTTTATCGGCGTCTTGTGTTTTGTATCCTGCTTTTTTAAGACCTTTCTTAAGATGGTCTTTTTCTTTCTTGCCGCCAAATGGTACTATCATAACATCAGGCTCATCTCTGTTTGCATCTTTGCCCGCACTATCTAAATTAGAAATAGTTTTACCTACACGTAAAAAATCGTATGCTGTATCTGCTTTTGTAAGGAATGTGTTTTTAGGATTTTTCATATGGTGAGCTTCGCCTAATAACGGCGGTACACCATCTTTGGAAACATTAAAACCTAATTTTTCTGCCTCAATTGAAATTTGATCAACACCAACGTCTACAGTTGTATTAACCCCGTTAACAATTCTACCGTCTTCAAATAACTCTCTAATTAACATAGCGTATTTACCAAACTTTTACTATGTGGAAATCCACAGGTTCTAAATATTTTATTTCGTTTTTCTTGCCTTCTAAGTCATAAAATATAAAATGCTTTGGACCTTGCTTAACTATCTTCTTTGCTTGATATGTTTGAGCCTTCCACGTTTTAGTTCTTTCACCGTCTTGATGTATAGTAACTGTATCTGCTACCCAAATAACCATTTCATATTCTTCTCTAGTTATTCTTTTCCACCATTCTACGATTCTATTTCTTTTCCTCATTTCTTCTTACGTCCTCGGAAAGTATGTCCTGTCATATAAGGTTTTGAAAACCACAATTCAAACCATTCTTTGTCGCCCGGCTTTATATTTTTATCTTTTTCTACTTGTTTTAGATCAGTTGCAGTCTGACTCATGTTTTCTAGAGTATACTCAGTATATCCTTTGAATTCATTTACACCAGCAAGTTGTTTTAGTCTTTCAATATCCATTATTTCTTAGCCAGTTTCGTTGCAGTTGCATACATTACTGCATCACTGTCTTTACCGTAACGCTTTTTAAATCCAGCTTTTCCTTTTTTCATACCTTTTACAATACGTTCTTTTTCTTTTTCTTCGCCTTTACTAAGTTCTCGCTCTGATGCTACTGTGTCTTGTACGCCCATACCCTTGCGTACAGCATCATACATAGATTTTGCTAACTTACTGTTTGGAACACCTTGTGCAAATGCGTTCTCATCACCTTGTGATGCAGCTGCTCTCATTTTACTTGCACTCATACCTTCGGCGCCGTCAGCGTCAGGATCACGTTCGCCTGCACTTACTACGTTAAGTGTATTAAATTCAAAAGGAATATTTCCTGACTTGTCTGGTCTACCGTTGTAAGTATCGAACATCTTTTGGAAACCATCTACACGATCTGAACCTGCAATAAAAATAATATCAGTATAACCTAAACTTTGTAGCATTTGTAGTGCTTGTACAGGAGTTTTTACTTTTGAATGTCCTATGTTAATACTAGGAAAGGACTGTTTTGCAAACTGCATCTTAGTTGCAAAGTCTAATGGGTCTGTTTTAGGTTTTTGTGTTTGTGATAGAAAAAGGTAATGATCGCCTGGCTGTGCTTCAATGGCTGCTACTAGTTTAGCATGTCCAATTGTTGGAGGGTTAAGCCGTCCGAATGCGAGAACAGCTTTTTTTGCCGGCGCTTCAAACAGTTCCCTTAACAGCATTAGTATGCTCCATCCTTAATCTGTGTAAGTTCTTCACTACACATCTTTTCAACAAGACTATCTCTGTCTTTTTGACCAAATACATTTTTAGAACTTCCTAACTTGTATTCTTTACAATAAGACTCTATTGCCATATCACAACACTTGCCCATGCACTCTTCAGGATCACATGGCTTTCCACTGTCATGTTTCTTCTTCATATCAATGATTGCAGGGAAAAGTGATTTACGATAAAAACTAGGATTATTACGCATGTAAATTGCGCAATCATCTACTACGTCAAATGGCATTTCTTTTGTTACAAATTCGTCTAAGCGCATGTTATTTCTCTTTAGCTGCTAGTATATCTTCATACGTTGATCCGTATGGATTGGGTGCTATTGTAATCATATCAGCATCTAATTCAGCTGCTTGTTCAGCTTCTGCGTTATCTAAACCATTTATCTGAGCTAAACGATTGCCTAAATCTCTTATTTCTTGTGCAGGTGTCTTCTTTTCTACCATTTCCTACAACTCCAATATCTTGCTTTTGTACGTGGACCTGGATTATCACAATTATGTCTAGCACGGAATGAACGTCTACGTGCAGGATTAGACTTTTTAATCTTCATTGCTTTACCTTTAACACTTGATCCACCGTGTCCAAAGTTTACTTTTTTTACATTACCCGTTTTAGGATCTTTGACATACACTTTAAACTTCTTAACATCACCTTGCATAGGCTTACCAAGTTTAACTTTACGTCCTTGATATTCTGCTTCGTCCATCGGATCATCATCTTCATTGTACCACAGCATACCGTATGCTTCATAAAACTCATCGTCGTCGTCGTATGTTTCTTCATCAACATATGAACCTTCGTGGCCCATTTCGATATCAAAGTCTTCATAACCTTGTTCGAACATATAGTTTGCTAGTTTCTCAGCGTATTCATTTGCTTCGTCTTCTGACAGTTCTCTTTGTAATGGAATTTGGAATATTGTACAGTCCTGCTCAGTTACAAATGTTTGACTTTCTGCAAAGATGCTTTCGTCTAATTTAGATACACCTTCTTGTTTTTCCATTACTACTTTTACAAAATATTCCATTTTTTTACCTTTTAGTGATTTAATACTATTGAATTTATTGTTCCGTCTGTGTAAACAACTTTAGCTCTTATCCAAACATAATTACCAGTAACATTAGCAGTTTTACTAACACTTTCTCCAACTGCGGCATACGAATGTACACTAAACCAGTCTGTTTCCACAGGGTCAACTACAAGTGTACCTTCAATAATTATTGTTCCTGTTAATCCTGCAAATGTATATTGCACAGTATGAAGCCCGTCACTACGTCCGTAGTAACCGTCTCCTTTGAATTTGTCACCAGTTACAGTCTCTGTTGTACTGTCTCCTGGATGTGTATTTGCTGTTAAAATTGTTTCACTATTAGTTGCCATACTAATATTTATCTAATTCTTCTAACCATACAAGTTTTTGAACACGCCTAATATTGTCTCCAATTAGTAAAGTAATTAGATTTAATACTTTTTCGTCTCTTACATAAAAGTATAAACCGTCAACATATGCTTGATCTTCTAGATAAGACAATGCAGTTTTACCGATTTTACTTTTATCTGTATTATTTTTTAACCAAGAAGCAAGTTCGTTTGAGCCAAGTTTACGTCCAAGTGTAACACGTAGACCAAACTCTGGTTTTTTTGAAACAAATGCTATATCCTTTTCTTTTTTTAGTAGCTCTTTAATATTTTCAAGAGGTTCATAGAAAGAAACTGATTTTGTTCTAACAGTTGTGCCTAAATCTACAAGGAATTCTCTATTGTTAGAATAGATAATTATATCGTTACCGAGACCTATTCTAACAATATATTGTTTATGATGAGATTTTAATCTAGAATATATATCTTTAGCATCGAAGAAATCTTCTTGCGAAATTGATATAGTTGTCCTCCAAACTTGGCGTTGTAAAGGTATACCATTTTCATAATCTAACTGATACTTATCTAGTTCTTTTCTTACATGGGACAGAGTGCCTTCGCGTTGCAACTCTGTCCTAAAACTGTGAGACAAGGGGTTGTATATAACAAGTTTGTATATGTACTGGTTATAGAAGTTTTTTGTAGTCTCATAGATGTTCATCTAATACTTTAACCTCAGTATCCACAACTAGCTTAATATTATCATCAGCTATATCAACTGTAACCAGTCCCCCGTTCTTTAGATCACCAAATAGCATTTGTCTAGATAACGGACGTTTAATATCTTTATCTATTACACGCTGTAACGGCCGCGCTCCGTTCTTTGGATCAAAGCCCTTGTCAACTAAGTAATCTAAAGCTTCGTCAGTAATTTTAATATCAATATTTTTTTCCTTAACCATATCTTTAAGTTCTACAAGGAATTTACCAACAATTTTCATCATTACTTCTTTACCAAGTTTAGCAAATGTAATAACACCATCTAATCTATTTCTAAATTCTGGTGCAAAGAATCTCTTAAGCTCTGTATCACCATAGCTTGTATTTTCTTCTGAACCAAATCCTATAGAATTTTTCTCAGCTTGTGCTGCACCAAGATTAGTTGTAAGTATTAGTGTACACTGTCGAGCATCAGCTTCTTTGCCGTCAGAGCCGGTAACTTTACCATTATCCATTACTTGTAGCAAGATTTGAGAAACATCAGGATGTGCTTTTTCAATTTCATCAAGTAATAATACACAATTTGGATTTTCTTGTAGTTTAGTTATAAGTTGTCCTGAGCTTTCTTCGTGTCCTACGTAGCCCGGAGGCGACCCAATTAGCTTTGATACACTGTGTTTTTCCATGTATTCACTCATATCAAATCTTACAAGTTTAACTCCTAAGTTTTTGGCTAGTGCTTTTGCAGTTTCAGTTTTACCAGTTCCTGTTGGACCCATAAACACAAACGCACCAATTGGCTTATCATCTGCTTTTAGTCCTGCTTGGCTAACAAGTATTTTATCAACAATACTTTCAATTGCTTCGTCTTGTCCGAATACAACTTTCTTTAAATTATTTTCTAGTTGGGCAAGATTTTCAGTTTCTTTTTCTGCTACTTGCTCTGCAGGCAAATTAATAATTTTAGCAAGTTCATATTGAATGTTAGATTCTTCAATAACAATATTTTTCGTTTGATTGTTAACTTTAAAGCGTGAACATGCAATATCAATAAGATCAATTGCTTTGTCTGGCAACTTTTTATCGCTTTGATACTTAACACTTAGGTCAATTGCTGCTTTAATTGCTTGATCAGTAATTGTAGCTGCATGGTATTCTTCGTAGTACTTTTTTATTCCTTTAAGAATATCTGAAGTAGTTTCTTTTGAAGGCTCGTCAATAGTAACACGCTGGAATCGACGCATTAATGCACGATCTTTTTCGAAGTATTTTCTATATTCTTCCCATGTTGTACTTGCAATTACTTTTAAATTGCCTTTTGTTAATGCAGGCTTTAACATATTTGCCATATCTGATGAACTATTACTTCCAGCGGCTCCGGCACCACTCATCATATGTGCTTCATCAACAAACATAATTGTTTTGCCTTGCTTTTGTAGAGCATTGATTACCTGTTTAAATCTCTCTTCAAAGTCGCCTCTATACTTACTACCAGCAATCATACCAGCAATGTCTAAATTATATACTTTGTACTCTTTTAGAAACTCTGGTACATCGCCATTTACAATCTTAAAGGCTAATCCTTCAGCAATTGCAGTTTTACCTACACCAGGGTCTCCAACCATAAGAACATTATTTTTATTACGACGGCCTAAGGCAAGAGCTAGACTTACAAGTTCTTCAGATCGACCAATAATAGGATCAACTTTGCCACGCTTAACTTCATTGTTAAGGTCTGTAGCAAAGGCACGTAATGCCTTTTTCTCTTCTCCACTAACAACTTCGTCATCTTCCATTAGATCATACTCGTCGTTAATAAATTCTGTAAAGCTTGCTTTATCCAATCCGCCTTTCTCTAAGTAATATGTGCATACTGACTTCTTTTCACTTAGTACACTTAACAAAAGATCTGTCAATTCTATAGTAGATCTACCTGCAAATAATGTTTGCGTAAACGCCCTATTTAATACACGTTCTACTGTACTTGTCTTTTTTGGTTTAAATTTTACATCAGGGATCTTTAGATCGCCTAATTCATTTTTTAAGTAATTTTCTATATTATGCTTAATATAATCAACTTTTGCACCATACGTAGCAAGTAATTTGCAAAAGTTTTCTTCACAGAAGATTGCATAAACTAGGTGTTCTAGTGTAACATATTCGTGCTGAAGCTTTTTTGCATCTTTAATTGCTTTATCAAAAATAAGTTGTAATTCTTTACTGGGCTCTACCATTGTCTACCTTCTTTTTTAGTTGCTCTAATAGTTGTACTACTTCCGGATCATTTGTATCTGGCATTACTGCTTCTATGCCAATATAAATTAATCCACGTTTTCCGGTATTAAGGTCTGGTATTCCGTATCCTGGAATGCTAAACACTTGTCCCGGGCGAGTGCCTTTTGGTATTGTTAATTTTATTTGCCTGTTATCTAATGTTTCTACTATTATAACACATCCTAGCAATAAGTCAAACACATTTATTTGTTTTTTTGTAATTAAATTGTTATTTTCCCTATCCCAGCCTTTTGTTTTCCTACATCTAATATTAACATGTAGATCTCCTCTTGGATATCTTGGATGGCCATCATCGCCTAGCCCTTGATATCTAATGGTATCATTATGTCTTGCGCCTGCGGGAATGTCTACATTTACTGTTTCTAATCTGCCTGTCTGGGTTCTATATTGTATTATTTTTGTAGTGCCTAAAAGAACCTCTTGTAATGTAATATCAGCTTTGACACGTATGTCTTGATTCCTAGGTGTTCTAGGTTGTTGTTGTCTGTTTCCAAATAGATCTTCAAACGGTGAGCCTGCAAATGGATTACCTCCGCCATATTGCGTATTTGCTTGTCGCATTGCCTCTTCAAAGCCGCCTTGTTTAAAGTTAAAACCACCTTGCCCAGCAGTTTGTTGATGATCGTACAGACCTCGCTTTTGCGGATCTTTTAGTGTACTGTATGCTTCGTTGATTTGTTTGAATTTGGCTTCGTCACCGCCTCGGTCGGGGTGATGTTTCATACTTGCTTTCTTGTATGCAGCTTTAAGTTCTTTATCAGAAGCGTTTTTAGCAACGCCAAGAGTAGAATAGTGGTCCATACAACTACTTATCGTATGGACCACTAGTTAATAACAGTAGTGATTATTTAGATTTTCCACTATATGCTTGTGCGCCAAAGAACGCCATAACAATTGCTGCAACTGAAACAAAATATGTTGCTGCCATCGATCCTAAT
>Ga0222717_10001489_pt1 | contig 19091 bp, 12 predicted proteins | sample C33_18DmetaG_FD_165053 | JGI IMG/M metagenome (GOLD analysis project Ga0222717, IMG submission 165053) | Estuarine water microbial communities from San Francisco Bay, California, United States - C33_18D | ecosystem: Environmental > Aquatic > Marine > Unclassified | place: USA: California...
TGAAATAAACAAAATGCAGCAAGAGTATGATATGAAAAAGCAAATGGCGGAAATGCAGTTTTTATTTGATAAAGAGTTAAAGCAAATGGAGATTGATAAACTAGGTAGTAAAGAAAAAATGATCGAAGATCGTAAAGATGATAGAACTAGACTAGAAGGCACTCAGCAGAGTGAAATGATACAACAAAGAAATTTAGATTTACCACCTATAGATTTTAATCAAGGTGGACAAGCACAAGACTCAACGCCTCAGGGCTTATTAGAGTAATTATTAACTATTATATTATATTATGTCAGAAGAAATAAAAGAAACACCAGGAGGCGAGTTGACTCAAGGTGAATTTAAAATAAAGAAAAAACCAAAAAACCTAAGCAACATTAAAGAAATTACTGAAACTAAAATAGATTTATCAAAAAAAGAAGATGAACCTGTAGTTGAAAAAGTTGTTGAAGAGGAAAAAGTACAAGACAACGTTGTTCAAGAAGTTACTGAAGAACCCGTAGTTGAAGATACTAATAAACAAGAAGACCCTACAAAAGTAAGAAGAGTAGTAGAATTACCTGAAGATTTAAATAAACTAGTTAAGTTTATGGAAGAAACAGGTGGAACAGTTAAAGACTATGTTAGACTAGACACTGACTTTTCTCAAGTAGATGGTAATGTTTTGTTAAAAGAATATTACAAAAATACTAAGCCTCATTTAGATGATGAAGAAATAAATTTCATAATGGAAGATAATTTTTCATTTGATGAAGAGCTTGACGAAGAGCGAGATATAAAAAAGAAAAAACTCGCACTTAAAGAAGAAATTGCTAAAGCCAAGAACTTTTTAGAAGATACTAAGGATAAATATTACGAAGAGATCAAGTTGAGACCTAACGTAACTGAAGATCAAAAAAAAGCAACAGACTTTTTCAATAGATATAACAAAGAACAATCACAAATTGTACAAAGACAAGAAGAGTTTGCTAAAAGTACTAATGACTATTTCAATAACGATTTCAAAGGTTTTGAGTTTAACGTTGGAGATAAAAAGTTTAAGTATAATATTAACAATACTCAAGACGTGGCTAAAGACCAAGTTAAACTATCCAACCTGACTAAGATGTTCTTAGGTGATGATGGATCAGTTAAAGACATTGATGGTTATCACAAGGCTTTGTATGCAGCAAGAAACATGGATACTATTGCTAGTCACTTTTATGAACAAGGCAAAACCGACGGCGTAAAAGGTTTAGTAAATAAATCTAAAAATATAGAAACAGCTTCTCGTCCACAAAACGGTGAAGATATTTATATTGGAGGTTTAAAAGTAAAAGCAGTTTCTGGTGTTGATAGTTCTAAGTTAAAAATACAAAGAAAAAAATAAAAACTAAAAACTAAAATTATGAGTTTATCAGGTGGGAGTTTTCCCGCGTCAATAGTCCCTTCTCAAAACAGAATGGCATTGAGTTCTAACTTTTTAGAATTCAATACTGGAGCTGGAAAGGACTTTGCACAACAATATCTACCGGAGCTTTACGAAGCAGAAGTAGAAAGATACGGAAACAGGACTTTGTCTGGTTTCTTGAGAATGGTAGGAGCTGAAATGCCTATGACTTCTGATCAAATTATTTGGTCTGAACAAAATAGATTACATATCTCCTACAAAAAAGTAGCACAAGCTATAACTGAAATAGGTGCAACTGGTGTATTCCAAGTTACTCCAGATTTGAATAATCCAGCTGGTGGAAACAGCGCTACTAGTATAGCTATAAGAAAAGGACAGACAGTTCTTTTATCAGACGAAGCTACTGGTTTAGTAACTGCTAAAGTTCACGTAACTGAAGTATTTGATGCTGCGCAAGGCGGTGGAGCTGCTGTAGTTGACGGAGCTTCTAATGCTTTAAGTTTTACATGTTCACCTTACGGAAGTAATGACTTACCTGCTGGTTTACTAGGAACTACAGGCGTTAATATGTTTGTATACGGTTCTGAGTTTAAAAAAGGTACTAATGGAATGTCAGGTTCTATTGAGCCTTCTTTCACTCAGTACGCTAACAGACCTGTAATTATCAAAGACAAATACGAAATCAATGGTTCTGATACTGCTCAAATTGGGTGGGTTGAAGTTGCTACTGAAGACGGAACATCTGGGTATTTATGGTATCTAAAAGCTGAGTCTGAAACTAGATTACGTTTTGAAGATTATCTTGAAATGCAAATGGTTGAAGGTGAAAATTCTAAAACATCTGCTGGTGGTGCTACTACTTTAAGTGGTCAAGGTTTAGAAGGTTCTCAAGGTTTATTTGCTGCTATCGAAGACAGAGGTAATATATACTCTGGTTTTGCTGGTGCTGCTGCTCCTGGTTCAGGTGCAATGGGAGATTTTGATGAAATACTTAAAAACTTAGACAAGCAAGGTGCTATTGAAGAAAACATGCTTTTCTTATCTAGATCTACTGCTCTTGATTTTGACGATATGATTGCTGCTATGGCAGGTGGAGGTTATGCTTCTACAGCTTCAGCTTCTTATGGTTTGTTTGATAACGAGCAAGAGATGGCATTAAACTTTGGATTTACTGGATTCAGAAGAGGTTCTTATGACTTCTACAAAACTGACTGGAAATATCTAAACGACGCATCTACAAGAGGATTAGACAAAGCTATTGATGGTGTACTTGTTCCTGCTGGAACTTCAACAGTATATGATCAAATGTTAGGATCTAATATTAGACGTCCTTTCTTACATGTAAGATATAGAGCTTCTGAAACTGAAGATAGAAGATTCAAAAACTGGATTACTGGTTCAGTTGGAGGAGCTTATACTTCTGATTTAGATGCAATGTCTGTACACTTCTTATCTGAAAGATGTTTAGTTACACAAGCTGCTAATAACTTCGTGTTATTCAAAGGAGCTTAATTATTTATTAACATTTAAAAAATAAGAAAATGGGATATGTAAAATTACCAAAAGCCGATGGAGCTTTTGATATACTACCTGCTGAGTTAGTAGGTTCAGTAAAACTTAGTGGAGATGATGCTAAGCAAATAGATGTAGCTTATATAGGTGGCGATGCTGCTACTGATACTATTTCTATTGCTCCTGTAGGTAGTGCTGTTTCAGATGCATTTGTGCAAGCTGATGTTCAAGCATTAGTTAAAGCTATTGGAACAATTGGTGGTGGATCAGGAATGATCGAGGTTAGTTTAAGCAAAGTTGTTTTTTCAACAACTATTGGTGCAAGCTAATAACACAAAATAATAAGATCCCGCTTCGGCGGGGTCTTTTTTAATTATTATATTATATTATATTATGGAAACAAAAGAAAAGAAAAAGCCTGTGGCTAAAGCCCCAGCAACTCCTGAAGTAAAAAAAGATACTTGGGAATATAAAGATAGAACATACTATCTAATTGATGGCAAAAATCCTTTAACATACACTCTACCTAGTAAACATACTAGAAAATATCCTTTAGTTTGGTTTGACGAAGATAAAGGTTATGAAAGAGAGTTAAGATATGCCACTAATCAAAATTCTATATTTGTTGATGAACAACAAGGTCAAGTTACTTTACAGCATATAGTTTTTGAAATGGGAATGCTTTTAGTTCCTAAAGAAAAAAGAAATTTACAAGAGTTCTTAAGTAAACATCCTCATCGTAGTTTACTGTTTGCTGAATACGATAAAATTGAAGAAGCAGTAGATGAAGTTGAAGATTTACAAATTCAGTTAATAGCAATGAATGCTGCTATGGAAATGGATCCTGATTTTGCAGAAGCTATATTAAGAGTTGAGTTAGGTTCTAAAGTGTCTGAGTTGACTTCTAAAGAGCTTAAAAGAGATTTACTACTGTTTGCTAAGAATCAACCAAATTTATTTATTGAAATAGCTAACGATGAAAATGTACAATTAAGAAACGTGGCTATTAGAGCAAGAGAAAATAATATTATAAAACTCAGTGGAGATAACAGAATTTTTTCCTGGGCATCTAATGATCGTAAATTAATGACGGTTCCTTTTGATGAAAATCCATATTCAGCAATGGCTGCATGGTTTAAAACAGATGAAGGTGTTGAAGTTTTTAAATCAATAGAGAAAAAACTAAAATAACAAGTGATTATAAATAAGGGTGGTTAACGCCACCCTTTTTTTTTAAAAATATTAAAATGGCAATAAACGTAAATACGGTATATACAACAGTATTAAGTATTCTTAATAAAGAACAACGTGGTTATTTAACTCCTTATGAGTTTAATCAAATAGCTACGCAAGTACAATTAGAAATATTTGAAAAGTTTTTTGAAGATTATAACCAGTATATACGCATGCCTAAAACAGATGTAGAATTTGCATCTAGAATGGATCATATACACGAAGAATTTCAAGTATTTGAAAAAAATGCCCCAGCATCAGCGGTAGCTACAAACGTCTATACACAGCCAACTGATCTACATAGATTTGGTTCAGCCTTTTACGAAATAGGCAAAAATAATCCTGAACTAGAAATAGTAAGTAAACGAGATTATCATCAACAAAAGCTATCCCCGCTTACTCAACCTACTACTAATTTTCCAATAGCTATATATCAAGAAGATAAATTAACAGTATATCCTGCGTCTAGCAATACTCCTGTAGTAGGTGATATAGGTTTTAATTACATTAGAAAACCAGCAGATGTATTTTGGAATTTTACTACTGGTACTCTAGGCCAGTATATACACTCTACAAATTCTCCAAATCAAGATTTTGAAATAAGTAGTAGCCAACAAACAGATGTTATAATAGCTATTTTAAAGTACTCTGGAGTTGTTATAAGAGATCCTCAAATAGTTCAATCGGCTTCTAATTTAGAAGCGGCAAATGAAGCTAACACTAAAAGATAATAAAACATGGGACTAATAACTGAAACTAATTCGCAATATTACTCTGGACAACAAACGTTTCCAAACATTACTAATGTGTCAAATCCTACTTTTACATGTACTTTTAATACTAAGGTTATTAGTGCTTTCAACAATACCGGAACGCAGGTAGGTTCAGCTTCTAACTACACTATATACATAAACGGTGTTGCTCAAACGGAAAGTTTATCTTATGTTTCAGATTCGTTAAACAATGTAATAACACTTAGAAATGGTCCTTATACTAGCACATCGTTATACATACAGTTAAAGCAACAAGCTATAGATGAAAATTATGGTAGTTATGAATATGTAAGTTTGACAAATATAGTTAATAACTTTATGCTTATTTATGTAGGTATAGACAAATTAATACCAAGAATAAGTAGAAATGATGTTATTTTCCATGCTAAAAGAGGTTTACAAGAGTTTAGTTATGACACTTTAAAAAGTATAAAATCTCAAGAGTTAACAGTTCCTAATAATTTAGGTGTTCCTATACCTCAAGACTATGTTAATTACGTAAGAGCTTCCTGGGTGGATCAAGGTGGAGTACAGCATATAATATATCCAGTAAACAATTTAACTAGTTCACCGTTTACTTTGCCAATACAAGATTCTGATGGTATACCTACTCAAAACACTTATGAAGAAAATCTTCAAGCAAACACATCCATAACAGAGGATAGATGGGATTTAGAAAATGCTAATAATATAACAGGTGATATAACTAGAGACAACACCGATGTATATAGTAGAGATTGGTGGAAGCTAACATTTGGTGAAAGATACGGTTTAGAACCACAGGTTTCTCAGCAAAACGGATGGTTTCAAATTAACGAAAGGACTGGTAGGTTTACTTTTTCTAGCGATTTAGTTGGTAAAATAATAGTTTTAGAATATATATCAGACGGTTTAGCCTACGACATGGATTCTAAGGTGCCTAAGATGGCCGAGGACGCATTATATTCTCATATCAATCATTGTATACTAGCTAGCAAATCTAACACGCCAGAATACTTAGTTCAAAGATACCAAAAAGAAAGATCAGCCAAACTAAGAAATGCTAAAATAAGATTGTCTAATATAAAGCTTGGTGAGATAGTACAAGTAATGCGTGGTAAGTCTAAGCAGATTAAACATTAAATAAAATGCCAGAAATTAAAAACACTTTTATAAAGTCAAAGATGAATAAAGATCTTGACGACAGGCTTTTAAGTAACGGAGAGTATAGAGATGCTGTAAATGTTAATATAAGTAGATCTGAAGGTGATGATGTTGGTGCTTTAGAAAATGCGTTAGGCAATAAGGATCTTGGAGGTTTACCAACTAGCGCTGTTAACCTAGAAGTTATAGGTTATTTAAAAGATGATGAAAGCAATAGAGCTTTTTTTATAGTAACTAACTATGTAGATTCTACTAGTGATCAGTTAAGTGGAGTAGCTCCATATGATAGTCTACACTATATAGTAATGAGAGACTTTAACACTAATACTACTTCTAAATTAGTTGAGGGTTATTTCTTAAATTTTTCTAAAACACATCCAGTTTATGGTATAGATTTAATAGAAAACTTGCTGTTTTGGACAGACAACAGAAACCAACCTAGAAAAATAAACATAGACAACGCTATATCTAGCTTAACATATTATAACAAAGAAGAACAAATATCAGTAGCTAAATATTATCCTCACGATCCTATAAAAGTTTATAGAAACGTTTCAATAGCCAACTGCAGTGGTACTGCAACAACTTATACTACTACTACTGTATTGACTAGAGACAATATTAGAGCTGGTATGAATGTTGCAGGAACTGATATATATGTTCTTACAGCAAAATATACATCTCCTTACCAGTTTAACACCACAAGTACTTTAGGAACTTTTGGTGGCAGGACAATTCAGTTTATACAAAAAAGCTCTCAAAACTCTAGCGATGAATTCTTAAGACCTTCGATGTTTGGTTTTAATTTTGGTTCTGTTATTTATATATCCTCTACAAAAGTTAGGCTGATAGGGCTTACTTCATTACCACGTACTGACATGCAGTTTAACGCTCCAGGATTCACTGATCCTGACAGTTTACCTACAGTAACAAGTGCTGCTTTTGTACCTGGAATTGGTGTAAATACTTACGATATTCAACTAAGCGGTGCTCATGGCATACCTAATAATTTATCAAGTCTTTATGTAGTTGCTGCTAATTTAGCTTGGCCTAATCCTGATTACATCAGTACTTTTCCAGGTGATGGCGATTTATTAAAAGATAAATTTGTAAGATTTGCTTATAGATTTAAGTTTGAAGACGGTGAATATTCTTTAATATCTCCATTTACACAACCTACTTTTATACCTTTTCAAAATGGATACATATCTGATACAATTAAGGAAACACCAGGGGGAAGTAAAATTAACGATGGGGTAACAGGTGAAGAACCTATTTACTCTACTACTATTGTGCCGTTTTTTGAAAACTCAGTAGACTCTGTAGATCTTTATATTGATGCTCCATATACTTGGAGAAATATTCGTGAAGATTTAAAAATTATAGAAGTAGATATACTTTATAAAGAGTCTGACGGTTTAGCTATAAAAGTTTTAGAGACTATAGATAGTGATGTTTTTTCTAAAAACCAAGATGGTAGTTCTAATACTTCAAATACTTTAATATACAGGTATCAATCTAGAAAACCTTTTAGAACCTTGCCACCAGAGGATGTAACTAGAGTTTTTGACAAAGTTCCAGTTAGATCTCAAAGTCAAAGTTCTGTAGGTAATAGAGTTGTTTATGGCAATTTTATAGATAAGCATACGCCTCCTGAAAACTTAGATTATAACGTTAGAATAGACGAAAAAGTAGTCAGTGTAGATCCTACAGCTACTAACGCAGGTCTTATATACAATAATGCTTGCGTTGCTTACCCTACTCACACTGTAAAACAAAATAGAAGTTATCAAATTGGAATAGTGTTGTCAGATAAATATGGTAGACAGTCAGATGTGATTTTATCTTCTATAACTGATTTTCAACAAAGCCAAGATAGTGGAACAACTGTTTTTGATGGATCAACTGTTTTTCATCCTTATAAGTCAAATACAGCAACAAACAATCCAGCAACATGGAAAGGAGACTCAATAAAAGTTTTATTTAGAAATGCTATACCGTCTAGCGTTAGCTATGCTAGTGGTTACCCAGGTTTGTATAGATCAGGTGATGATATTGTACCAAGAGTAACTGCTAATACTTCACCAACAACAGGTGTATACACTTTAGACAGCGTAATAGGCATATCAATTGGAGACGTTATAGATTTACCCACAGCAGGCGATCCAATAACATCTGTTATAAGCGCTATAGACACAAGTAATAAACAGATAACTATAAGTGATTTAGATATTGGCACGCCAGCTACTGCTCCTTATAATGTTACAATTCACACTACAGAAAATAAACTTGGTTGGTATTCGTATAAAGTAGTAGTAAAACAACAAGCGGAAGACTATTACAATGCTTATTTAGGGAACGTATCTATTATACCTTCTGCTTCTGCTATAAGATCAAACGATGGCGGTTCTACTAATAGTAAAGCTTACCCATTTGCGGGTAGTAGCTATGTTACTAGCTTAGTTTCAGATAACGTTAATAAAATTCCAGCTGATTTAAACACTGTTGGACCTGAGCAAACTCAGTTTGGCACTAGTGATACTGAGCTTTATCCAAGAGTCGGCGGAACAACTGAAGTAATGCCTGGAACAACAGATGGTATATATTCGCAACAGTTTTTCTTTAACACATCAGTAGCTTCTATAAACGGTTATGGTAAATTAACAGACATTGGTATAGCTGAGCTTAAAGCTGATGGAACTCAAGAAATACCAGTTCAAGCTGAAGGTGTTTTTGCTGCTGCTAGTAATCCACCTTCTATAATACTATCTATGCCTAAAGGAGAGGTTATAGGCAAAGTACAAACTAAACTTCCTTCACTCAGTGTGTTTGAAGTAAAACCTAGAGAGTCTTTACTAGAGCTTTATTGGGAAACATCAACTTGTGGATTAATATCTGATTTAAACGAAGCTATAGCAGCTGGTGCTAATGCAAGTAGTGTAACACCTAGTCCTCCATTAACTCCACAGGATCCAGCTGGTTAATATTAAAAAATTAAAATATGAGTGCAGTAATAGAAATTGATTGGTTTAATTCATATATAATAAGAAAAGTTAAAAGTGAAAAACAAGTAGGAGGAACTTCTAATACTACTTTTGGGTGGCCAGGTGTAACTCCAACTGGAGGAGACACTAGTGTTGCTAGTTCTAACTTAAATTATTTTATAGAAGAATCAAGAATAAGAGGTGGTTATAACAACACGGCTACAGACAACGGTGCTAGAGCTTATTTAGATGAGCAATACCCATTACAGCAAAATAGAACAAATACATTAATATATTCAGGTGTCTTTAACTCTAGAACAGGTAAAAATGATACTAATGTATTTTCTGTAGCAGATGACATAACTAAATCTTTAAACCCTTCTTACGGGTCAATACAAAGAACATATTCAGAAGACACTAACTTAATAGTGTTTCAAGAAAATAAAATACATAGAGCTTTAATAGATAAAGATACTATATATACAACTGAAAGTGGTACACAAACTCAAGCAGGTAGAGCTGTAATAGGCCAATTCGTTCCTTACAAGGGAGAGTATGGAATAAGTAAAAATCCAGAATCATTTGCAATATATAATTATAGGAAGTATTTTGCTGATAAAAACAGAAATGCTATAATGAGGTTATCTAATGATGGGTTAACCGAAGTATCACAATATGGGATGATGGATTATTTTAGAGATCAGCTATCAACAATTAGTGACTCTTTCAAAGACGTATCACAAAGAGTAACTATAAGTCAACAAGCTAACGCTGCTAGCACATGTAGGATTACGACTACTCAATCATTGTCTGAATTTCCAGAGTTAGGATCTACAGCAAAAAAACCAGGCGGTCAAACAGAGGCAGGAACATTGATATTAATAAAAGGTTCACAAGGTGATCAATCAGCAAACATTACTAATTTTTATTTTTCTAAGCCATTGACAAACACTTATTCTGCTGGTGATGAAATCGAATTTTTAAGTTCATATAAAGATAAGATAAATGGAGGTTGGGATATACACAATAAGAACTACGTAATGTCTATGCAAACAAGCAGCACAAGAATTAGTAATACTACTAATTATCAAACTTTAGCTTTTGATGAAAAAATAAATGGTTGGGTAAGTTTCTTTAGTTATAAACCAGATATGCTTTTTAGTGTTGTAAATAGATTTTACACAGTAAATAAATCTAATTTATACGAGCATTATGACGAATCAACGGCTGGTAATAGAAATGTTTTTTATGGAAATAGAACTAAATCAAGTATAACTTTTGTATTTAATGAACAACCATCAGTTGTTAAAAACTTTCAAACTATAAATTACGAAGGTAGCAATGGTTGGGAAGTGTATAGATATTCTTCTGGATTTACGGGTTTTGATAAAACATCTATTACATATAGTCAAAGTCAAGATATAACTAATAATCAACCTAGTGGTAGTTTAGTTGGTAATATATCTATACCTAGTTACTTAGAGGGTGCTTACGATGGCGCTGGTAATACTGGAACTAGCGCAGTTGCTACAAATCCGCCACTTTTAAGAGCAGGATTTGATAGAAAAGAAAATAAATATGTAGCTAATTTAAAAAATAACTCTTCGGCTAATGCCGGTGAAATAATATTTGGAAATCAAATGTCAGGTATAAAAGGTTATTTTGCTACTGTAACAATACAAGATGACTCATATACAGATTTAGGTGGACCAAAAGAACTTTGGTCAGCGGGAACTAAATATGTTGTTTCTTCTTATTAATTAAAACACATGAGAACAAAAAATAAATGTAAAGCAGCATGGAAAGCTTGGGAAGCTGGATATGCTAAAAAAGAAGGTGGAAAGCAAGAAGCCGCTAGAGAAAGAAGAGAGTTTTATTGTGATAATGGTACTATAAAGCTTAGACCATCAGATGATGCTGATGTTCCTTTGACTGATAAGCAAATAAAAAAAGCTAAAAATAATTAATTTTTAAGTGAAATTAAATATAAGAAAATTAGCAAGTAAAGACTGGGACACACTCTGCGGGTGGTGGAAAGACTGGGGTTTTGAAAATATACCTGCGAAAGACTTTTTACCAGAAGATGGTAAAGGAGGATTGATAGTTGAAACTGAAGAAGGGGTAGGAATATGTAGTATATTCATGTACACTACTAATTCTAAACTATGTCAAGTTAACTGGCCTTTATCTAATAAAAATTTTAGAAACAAAGAAATAAAAAACAAAGCTTTTGATCTACTCATGTTAGGTGTTGAAAACATGTGGAAAACTAGTGGTGGTAAATACTTAGTATTTTATGGCTCTATGGGTACTAATAAGTTTCAAGAAAGATTACAAAATATAGGTTATATAAAAACTGATGTTAACTGTTCAGCATTAGTTCAAAAATTTTAAATATGAGTTCAAAAAAAGCAAAATTAACAGCAGCTAACGAAGCTGCAACCCAAAAAGAAGATGAAATTAATCTTTTAAGAAAAAAAGCAGAAGATCGTAGTAAAGTTTTAAAAGCAGAAATGCAAGCGCTTGTTGATAACAGACAGGATGTTATAAACCCTTATGAAGGTATGACAAACGAAATGGCTAACTTAGGCGTAGCTACACAAGCTGCTGAATTTCAAGCTGAGCAAACAGACATAGCTTTAGCAAACACTTTAGATGCAATGAGATCTAGTGGCGCTAGCGCGGGTGGTGCTACTGCTTTAGCTCAAGCGGCTTTACAATCTAAAAAAGGTATTGCAGCTAACTTAGAGAGACAAGAAGCTTCTAATCAAAAAGCCGCAGCACAAGGAGCTCAAGACTTACAAAACAAATTAGCAGAAGGTAAAAAGTTTGCTTTCGGTGTTACTGAAAATAGAGAAAGCGCAGATATTAACAGAGCAGCAAAAGAGCTTGATAATCAAAGACAACAAGCTGCAGATGCTGAAGCTATGAGAGTTCAAGCTGAAATAGGCGACGCTTTAAATACCTAGAAATAATTAAAATATATATATAGATGAGCTATAGTGATCCAAAATTAATAAATGATAGAACCGTACAAATAGTAGGTGGAATGACTGAAATGGCTAAACAGCAGTTTGCTGCAGATCGCCAAGCAGAGCAACAGAGAGTTACCGCAAACATAAGTTCTTTAGTGCAAGGTGGTATAAATGCTTTAACACCTAAAGCCCAAGCTATGAATAAACTTGATAAGTCGGTAATTAAGTCTAGTCAAAACATGTACAATAAAATAGGTTCATCTGACTTTGATACTGGTTTAGATAAGTGGGATGAATCTTTAGACACTTTTATGAATGGTATTGTTGATCAAAACAATTTGACTATTCAAGCTATGAACAATGGCTCGATGATTGATTTATCTAAAGGCCAAAGAGACATTGCTATGTATGAGAATATAGTAGATATATATGAAGAAGCTGTTCCAAATATTAAAGCTGCTAGTAATGTTATAAATAGATCTGCTAACGCAACAGAAATATCTCAAAAACTAAGCTTAACCGGTCCACCTCCATATCAATTAGATATAATAAGAAAAATGAACACTGATGAAGCTGGTGATCTTCAAATTATTCAAGAAGGTAATAACATAATAATAAGAGATCCAAATGCTACATACATAGATCCAAAAACAGGTAAAGAAGTTAAAGGTACAGAATTAAACATAAATGAATTTAACAAGGCTATAACAGATAAAGAAAATCCTTATTTTAAATATGCGATAGATACTAAACCAGATACTGAAAGAAATTTTAATCAAAAAATAAAAACAGGTAAAGATGGTGCATTTAATCCTTTATATGTAACTATAGATGAAGAAGCTAAAGACTCTACTGGTCAAACAGTAACTACTTATAATATGACCCAAAAACAACAAGATAAATTTAAGAAAGATGTAATGGGAGATAAAGGCAATGGTTACGCTAATGGTGGGCAGTTTGCTGGTTTAATAGAAGAGTTTGGTGAAAGTATATGGGAAGATCAAATGGAAGGTGGTGATGAAAACACTCAGTACCCTGAGGAGGTTCCTAAAATGCCAACTGGAAGCAGACAAGCTATAGTAGAATCTGGAGACAAAGAAGCTCTTAAACTATACGATGAGCAACTAAAAGAATACGACACCTATTACAATGATTATTACAAACCTATGCTAGATGCATTGGCTAATCAATCTTTAAACAACGCTGCTTCTAATGGTATTGTACTAGACAAACCTAAAGAAGAACCTAAAGAAGAAATTGAAGAAGTTACTGAAACTGAAGAAGTTGCTGAAGCTGAAACTCCAGAAGCTACAGAAGATGAAGTAGTTGAAGAATCTATTGTATATGGCACTAAAGGTTTTAATACTAAACCTACAGAAGAGCAAGCTGAAAACTTAAAAAAAGCAGCTAAAGAACCTAAAACAGAAGATGGTTTTATAAAAGCAAATCAAATCTTTGAAGAAAACGCAGGAAGAACTGACGGTGGAAAACTTAAAGCCACTCCTCAAACAGAAGAAGATTTAAAAAGATATTTTTATACAGAAGAAGAAATACCAAACACAAAGTATAGCGACGGTAGTCAAAAATATGGAACTAAAAAATTATTCCCCACTGGTGAACCTAATACTGCTGTTTACGATATGGCAGCTATGATAAACATGAATAGCGCTTGGGATCCTAGAATAATAGCAGCTATTGCCGGTGGTGAAATTGAAGTTGATGAAAGAGGAGATTATCTATTTGGTAGAAATGATAAAGAGTTAAAAATGTCTATAGACTTATCCAATATAGATCCTCAAAAAATGTTAAACGAGATGACTGACTTGTATAAAAATACTTATGCTAATGGTGAAAACTCATCTGAAATGAAAAAGAAAAAGCAACTACCAGAACAATACGCTTCATATATAGAAAGAGTTAAATTTATAGCTGATAGATATGGTTTAGAACTACCAAAAGGATATAATGAGTTTGGAAGGCCTGAAGAAGTTGCTGAAGAAGATGATATAACTGCTGTTTACGATAACGATTAAAATTAAATTATGACTAGAAGAGAGTATGTACAATCTTTAAAAGATCAAGGTAAAACCAAAGAAGAAGCTATAGAATTAGTTAAACAATGGGACGTTGACAATAAACCAACAGAGGTGGAAAAGCCTCAGGCCACTGCACCGGATGCTGCACCTGTAGTGGCAGAGAATCAAGCAGCTGGTACGGAATCCAAGCCGGAAAATACTTCTTTGGCTTTACAAGAAATAGACTCTAAAAATTTATCTTCTAAAAAACCTGAAATTGAAGAAGATAAAAAACCTACAAAATATAAAATACCTAAGAATAATATAGGTTTACCTAAAGGTGATGAAGTAGATATACTAGAAACTATAACTATAACAGATGATTTTAAAATACCTGAAATAAATCTAGATCCTGTAACTGCATCTAAGCTAAAAACTAATTACAATTATAATAATCTTGAAAAAGAATTACTTTCAATGTTTGAAAGAGATGAAGATAAAGAAAATCCATACCTTTCTACAGGTAATTTAAATTTTTCTGGATTTGACTTGCCGGTATCAGACATTAGAAAAGTTTATGAAAATTATAAAGAAACAGGTGAAGTAGATGCTGAACTTATAAGTGATGATTACAAAGTAAAGAATAGACAATTTGATCCAAATAAAAACTTAGTAGAATTAAGAAAATTAAATATACCTCTAACTGAAGCAGTTAAGTCTACTGTAATTAAAAAAGACGATGGTACTAAAGTTAAGGGTATAAAAGATGAGAATGTAGGTAATTACTATGCTCCAGTGTATATGGTCGATGGCGAAGAAATAATAGGTAATCCTATAGCTATTAAAGACGACGCCATATTACAGGAAGACGTTAGATTAAAAGATGTTGAAGTTACAACTGATGATGGTGGTCTTGATTTAACTATAAAAGAGCCTAACAATGAAAAGTATGAAGTTGAAAAAGATTTACTAAACAAAAAGATTGAAGAAGAAAAAGATCCTATAAAGAAAACAGAATTAAAAAAACAATTATCAGAACTTAATGATAATCAAATTAAAAAACAACAAGATTATCAAAATAGCTTAAATAAGAATAGTATTTATAATACTTATAATACTATAGATGTAGACGTAAATAAACCTTCAGCAAACGAACTAGTACCTACTGTATTTAATTCTAAATATTTTAAAAAAGATGAAAATGGAAAAAGGGTTCCTGTAAAAGCATACAACCCTTATGAAGGAAATATTTTTTTTGGAGGAGATAATTTTGAAGGATCACGACAAGCTTCTACACTAAATCCTAGAAATTTAACTAAAAAAATTAATGATAAATACATAAATCACGGTTTAGCTGCTGTAGCTGACGGTGATGATGTTTATGTATATAAAAACGCTATATTTGATGACAATGGTGATTTAGATTATAATGCTACTTTAATAGAAAATAAACTACCAGCTCTTCCTAAGCGTAACAAGTTTGGTAAAGCTTTTTACGATAAAAGGAATTTTAATAAGTTAATGGAGGAAGAAGGTCTTGCAAAATCTATACAAGTAGGCAAAGGTATATTTTTAGATCAATTATTTCAACGTGATGAAGACCCTAAGAAAGTAGCTGGTTTTTTAGATTTTATAGATGAAAATTCTACTGAGTATAAACAATCAACTCAAGTGCCTAAAAACTTTAGTGGAACAGATAGAGGTATTACAAAATCTTTTAAAGAAATAGAGAAAAAACAAAAAGATAGTATAAACGTATTAGAAAAAAGCGAGAAACAAGGTAAAGATATTTTAAATGAAATAAAAGATTTAAATTTACAAATAGAAAAAGGACCAGCTGCTGTAATAACTCAAAATTTTGGTGAAACTAAAACTGTTATTGAAAATATAAATAAGGAGTTTGTTAAAGAAGTAAAAGAAAAAAGAGAAAAACTTAGATTAAGTCAAGTTAGAAATCCTCAAAATACTGATAAGCTATTTGAAGATTATAAAAATTGGGAAGCTACAGCAGAGGAAAAAAGATTAAGAAAAGTAAACGGCGCTATAGATGGTTACAAAAAACTACACAAAGAAGAGTTTGAAAAAATAAATAAAATTAGAGAAGAAAAAGCTGTTCTTAATTTAGAAGTAGAAGAGATAGGCCAAATAATATCTAACAATCTTTCAACCTACAACATGTTAGATGCTTCTAAAGCTATGTTAAGGAATACTAATACAGAAAGATTTGATAAACTTAGTAAACAAAAAACTAACTTATCAGAAGGTAATCCTTTTTTAGAAGTATATAATATTTTTGCTGAGCAGTTTGCTACTGTTACTGTTGGTAAAGTTAGCATGATGCAGAACTTTGCTGAAGGAATAAATGAACTAGGCCATACACTAGGTACTATCAGCGATGGTGAATACAAGATGTACAAAGGCACTTTTAAAAGTCAAGAGGCTTCTATGGAGTCTCAAATAAAATCTATTACAGACACTTTAGTAGGTTACGGTAATTCTGAAGCTTATTCAGCTAGATTTGCTGAAACTTTAGTTGGTGGAACTGTTCAAGCGTTTACACAAATGGCAGCTTCTGCTTTTGGAGCCCCTGTGTCTGGTCTATTTGGAGGTTTCTTTTATAGCAGTTTAGCACAAGCTAAAATAGGTAATGATAAAAGAGAGAAAAAGTTTATAGAAGAAAGAGTTAAAAATGGTATGAGCAAAGCCGATGCTCAAGCTGAGTATGAGCAAGCTTATCCAAAGTCAAGACAGTTAATGTATTCATATACCCAAGCTGCTGTAGAGGGAGCTTTATCTCATTTATCAGGTAAAATATTAAGTGGTAAATTCCCTGGTAAAGGTGGAGAACAAATTGTTGATAGAATAACGAATCACATACTTAGAAAAGTTGTTAATGGAAACGTAACAGCCAAAGAACTACAAATAGCTGTAAACAACTACATAGGTAATAACGCTGCTAAATTAATAAGAGGAGGCAAAAAATTTACTACTACAGGTTTATTTGAAACAATAGAAGAAACTACTCAGTTCTATGCTGCTTTTCAAATTGACGAGTGGATGCAAGGTAAGACGCTTAATAAAGTAGATTTTGAAATACCTGACTACGACAGTGAAGAATTTAAGCAGCAAAGAACACATATGATGCAGATTTCTTTTTTAGCTGGTGCTGGTGGTGCTGCTTTTGAAATGGCTAGTAATCCCGCTGAAGAAATATTAAATGATAAAAACTTAGGTACAACTTACGAACAAAGACAAAAAACTGACAAGCTAAGAGAATACTATGCTGACACAGCTAGAGATGCTAATCAACTTCAAAATAAAATAAGTAAAATATCATCAGATCCAGAATTAAAACAAAATCAAAAAGAAAAATTAATACTGGAAGCTCAAAACACTTTCAACTTATATAATCAAATAGACTCAGAATTAAGTGGTACAGCTCAGTTTGAAATGGCTTATTTACTGCAGCAAAAATTAGATCTAGAAGCAAAGAAAAAGAAACTAGCTAAAGGTTCTACTGGTAGAATAGATAAACAGATAGACGCTATAAATACACAAATGGCTGAAATATCAGGTGATAGCAACAATGTTAAAGTAGATAAGAGCAAAGTAAAAGAAAGTTTAGAAAAGCAACTTGTAATAAGCACAGAAGAAAAGGTAAATCTAGATAATCAACAAATAGAGGAAACTATAAGAGAAGAAAACCCAGATCTTACAGAGCAAGAAGTACAAGAACAAGTAGAGGCTAATAAGATACAGTTTGATCCAAAAAATACTGAAGTAAGAATATTCTCACCAGGAGAAGCTCAAGCGCTAGCTAACGAGTATAACATAGATATGGACCAGTTAGTAGATGAAAATGGTGACTTCAGAATGGAAGGTAGTTATCTACCTAACAGCGGAGTTATATTATTGTCTGAAGATGCAGCCGCATTAGGAGCCGACATACATGAAGGAACTCACTTGTTTACTGACATAGCATTTTCAAAACCAGAAAACAAAAATATTGTTTATGCTCTCGCTGATAAAGTGTTAAAAGAAATACGTAAAACAGATCCACAAGGAGCAGCTATATTAGAAAAACAATTAGCTAAATATAGAGCAGATGAAAACTACGATGGTAACGCTGTGATGCAAGAGGTAATGCCATTTTATACTCAATTAAGAAAAATAGGTTACTTCGATCAAAACAACTCTGTTTCTAGACAATTAAAAAGAGGAGTAAGAAGATTGTATCAGAATCTAGGCATGGAATTAAATCTTAAAGAAGATAACATACTAGAAATATTAAATGATTACTCTGATAACTTAGAAGAAGGTAACATTTCGTTGGCGCAAGAAAAGGCTATAAAAGGAAAGATTAAAGTAGATCCACAATTAAGAAACAGAGGTAATGTTTTAGCTAAGCAAGAAGAATTAGAAAAAGCTGAAGAAGCTAAGAAAAAAGAAGACACTAAAGTTATACCTATACAAGAAGAAATCGACAGTGTTAAAGAGAAGATGGTTGCCTCTAAAAAATTGTCACCTAAAGAAACCATTACTGTTAAAGAAAAGATAGCTGATTTAAAACAAGAAGTAAAAGAAAATACAGAGTTAGCTAAAAGGTTTAACAAAGAACCTATAGCTACTAGTAAACAACGTAGACTAGAACAAGAAATATTTACAACACTAGAACCGACTGTAGAATCATTCATAAAGTCTCAAGTAAAAAGACTATATGACCCAATAGCTCCAGACGCTAGACGTGGTATTACTAGAGAAAAGTTTGCAGACTCTATGCGTAACGACATAAACTCTATGATTATTGATGAGTATCAAGATAAACAAGACATAGAAAAGTTTATTGTAAATAGAGGTTATCTTAGAGCTAATAGCTTAGCAGAGCGTTTAGGTATTGCTAGTGTTGAACAGGGCATTTCTAAGGACGTTAATGAACAAGTTGGACTTAGTACTGGTGAAGACTTTACAAACACATTAGATGATAAACCTATGCCATCTAAAAGGTCTAAGATAAAACAACAAGTTCCATCATTAGTTGATCCACAATTAGAAAGAGGAATAGAGT
>Ga0222717_10001491_pt1 | contig 19079 bp, 20 predicted proteins | sample C33_18DmetaG_FD_165053 | JGI IMG/M metagenome (GOLD analysis project Ga0222717, IMG submission 165053) | Estuarine water microbial communities from San Francisco Bay, California, United States - C33_18D | ecosystem: Environmental > Aquatic > Marine > Unclassified | place: USA: California...
AGTATGAAGCCGCATAGCGTCAGGATTCCGCACCCCGGCTTCGGCGGGGGCTGCGGAAATCCCTCCTCACCAATAAAGGAAATTATTATGTCTAATTTAGAAGCTAAGTATTGTATCCACGAAGATGAATATACGTGGTCAGAGTATGACGCGCGTGGCATTTATCTTTGTTTAGTGTGCGATAAGTGCGTTGATGCAAAACTCAAAGAGTATAGAAGCGATGTGCTTGTTGACTCTAACTACTGGGCTGATGAGCCAGTGGAGGAATTTTAAATGATGCCTTATCCGTTTGATTGTCCAGCTTGTACCCAACGCTACTGGCAAGAGGATTCGATTGTCTATGATGATGAGTATGACGATCACATTTGTTATCACTGCTCTGATGAGTTGCAAGCAGAGCGCAAAGAAATTGCTAACGCAGAAAAAGGAGATTCATAGTGAGCTTAACCAGAGAGTACGTCAGCAAAGCATGTCCTGAATTGTTAGATTCAGAGGTAAAAATCCTTATCGACAACCTGCTCGACCTATATGACCCAAGCGAAATCTACCCGCAAGTAGTCAGAGTGACTGCAAAGAGTTTGTTTCCGCACGTTATTACGTCGGAACACGTTGTCGCTTATCTTGATGGGCGTGATCGTATTGTTAACGCTATCGAGTTCTTAAAAGCGGCACACAATCAGCTCGACAAGATACCCAAGCTGTCGGATAACTGCGGAACCTTGATGATCGAGATCAATTCGTCTATTCATTATTTGAATGATGAGCTTCGCGAGCTGGAGAAAGACAATGCAAAAAGCAAATGACCGATACTACCCGGAGACTTTACTCCAGGTTTACTTTAACTACTGCGCCGCTAATGATGTGCGCCCGACGTTTGAGGACATGAACGATTTTATTGGCGAGATCCTTGGCAATAAGCAGGTCAATGGCATACCTTCATACAGAACAATTGATGAGGTGTTTAACAATGAACAATAAAATTTACATCAAGGTCGAGGCTATCGTGCCCGATGATGTTGACCAGTTTGAAGGCGCAGACATTGACGACTTCGACCGCGTTAACTGCGTGGCAAAGCTCTTTGTAGACCCCGAAGAGATCGACGCACAATATATTGTGTTTAACACAAGCGACAGCAACGAGTTCTGGGGTCAGGTATTTGATGAGCCGACCGATGTGCTAATGAATGCCAGCTGTATGTGGCATGGAAGAAGCATCATTAATGCAGAGGATGTCTGCTGGGCATTAGAGGAAACGCTAAGATGAAAGAGTTGCCAATTGATTCACTAGAAGATTCAGTGCGCCAGCTTCGAGAGATGACTGGTGCGATGAAGGCAGTCCCGACTATGACTAGCAACGTGTGCGATTGGCACATGAATGACTACGTTGACATGATTAAAGCCGATTACCGACGAGGTTGGGAAGATGCGATAAACGGGAACTCAAACCTTAACGCGTCCATTCATTACAGCTACGGGTATGATGACTGTAAAGAGTGGAGGTTAAGTTATGACTGAGTTGTGGCAATGTGTTGCTTGCCAGCAGTGGATGGAGTCCGGGTTTTTGGATGACGATTTAGTCTGCATTGATTGCGATGAGCTGGAGAACGACAGTAACCCGGATGAAAAACAAGAGTGGCAGGAGTTTCAGCCTTACTGTTAGACTGCTCAAGTCCAAGGCGACCTCTGTACTCCTCGCCTGTTGAGCCGGTTGACAGCGCCCCGGTGGGCAGAATCGCTGTTCCTACCTAAAGTGGCACGATGCTTGCAAAGTGTTGGCACTTGACATAATCCCTTGCTATGACACCCTGTCCAACTATCAACCACCGGCGGATGATCCGCTCAGGAGTATGCTATGACTACAGAGTCCGAAGAGGCACTAATAAAAATCCGAACGGAAGAGGATGTGCTGGCCGCACTGCTGTCCTACCTTCAGTTGCATTACGTGAAGGTGGCAAACACAGAGCAAGCCCACATGAGTATTCCGATTGATCCCGTGGAGCTAACCCAAATCGTTGCAGTTCTTGCGAGAGCAAACACGATGCGGAGTATACGTCCATAGGGTTCCGCTGGGGGAAGCTATGAGTTTACTTAATTACTGCACAACTGACCGTCAACGCCAAATTATTACTCTTCATGAGGAAGGGTTAGGCTATCAAAAGATCGGGGACAAGATTGGAGTTAGTAAATGGGTCGCGCGTGACATCATAAAAAACATAAAGCGCAAGGCCGCCATTCAAGGTCACTCGCCCGATCACGATATGGTTCATACGGTGCCTGAGGGCTTCGTTCTGAGGGGCGTCTCGACCTACTACAACTCGGACGGAAACCCTGTTGCTCAATGGGTGAAGAGCCAGTCAGACAAAGAACGTCAGTTTCAAATGATGATCGAGCGCATCGAGGTAGCTTGCGAGGGCATCAATCCTTGGAAGCCAGTTAAAAAACCAAAGGTTGTAGAGGATGATCTACTTTCCCTGCTAGTCATCACGGATTTTCATCTCGGTTCCTACTGCTGGGGACAGGAGACCAGTGAAGACTATGATACCAATATGGCTCGGGATCTGTTTCTGTCTAGCATCAAGGATATGATCGACAGCACACCGAAGAGTAAGATCGGAATGCTTTGTAACCTGGGTGACTTTTTGCACTGGGACGGACTGGAGCAATTGACCCCGTCAGGCAAAAATCTTTTGGAAGGCGACTCAAGATACTCTCGCATAGTAGATATAGCTATGACTGTCATGGATGAAGCTGTCCGCATGATGCTCAAGAAGTACGAGAAGGTTGTATTCGTATGCGCTGAAGGTAATCACGACATTGCTGGATCTATCTGGCTTCGCAAGTTTATTCGCAGGCTGTACGCAAACGAGCCTCGCCTTGAGGTTATCGACAACGACTTTCCTTATTACGCTTACAGACATGGAAGCACCATGCTGTGTTTTCATCACGGGCATAAAGCGAAGATGGGCAGTTTGCCCAAGGTATTTTCTAGCGAGCCACGGTTCAGAGAGGACTGGGGCAGATCAAAGATTGCGTACATTCATTCTGGCCACTATCACCACGAACGAGTTTTAGAGGACGCGGGGGCTATCACCGAACAGCACCCCACTTTAGCTTCAAGGGATTCATACGCCACTAGACTAGGGCTCATGTCTCATAGAGGCGCAAAGGTAATCACATACAATAATGACGACGGTGAAGTAAGTCGAATCACAATTAGGCCGAGATCCTAAGTCGACTGGGACTCTTCAGATAAAGCCTCCTCGATGGCGGCCCTTGTAGTAAAGGGCTTGCCTTTGGCGTCGGTAAAATACTTAATCCCTTGAGCATCCAATACCTTAATTAACTTCGGTGAAGTATAGGCCTTGAAGATGTGGAACAAGTCACGGTAGTACAAGTATTCAGTTTGGTCGGTCATTCAATCCTCCTAAAAAGCCCCGCCCGAAAGCGGGGAAGTTCCTCACCAAGGAATATCATCATTCGGCACAGGCTTTTGAGCTGGTTGTCGAGCTGGCTGGTCAGCACTTGGCTTCCACATATTGCGCTCCGCATACCACTTTCCAGATCTACCCTCTTTAACTTCGATGTTTAGCCATTCAACACTAGGGTCAGCTTTTTTTTGAGCGCCAACCCAAGCGGCAAAGTCATCTAGCTTTAGCGACAGCTTTACTTTTACAAAATCAGGCGCACCATCATCAGGCTGTTTAGCCATCATCCCATCTACAAAAACTTTATCATCCATCATTTTCTCCCATTACTTTTCTTGCGGCGTTGAACTCGTCGGATTTGAGTGCGGCACGTTCAGCCGTAGTAAATACCCCACCCTTTGAAGGAGCCAACCATAGGGTTGCTTTGTCTTCATTTGAAATCTCAGCCCACGCCTCAGCTACAGCCTCCCATGACTTTAGCTCGATGTGTTCTTTGATAAAGTAAATAGAAGAGGAGTTGTTTCTCCACGCTTCATTGTGTGCAATGAGTCTATTGGTTTCTTCAATGGCAGGCTGGCTGTTCTGCTGACTAATCGCGTTAGCCACCTCGTCAGCTGATGCTATCTCTGATCCGCCCATTCCGAAGAATGCTAAAGCCCTTCCTACTGCGCTGGTTTCTGCATTCTCAAGAGCTGAAGTCCGGTTGATCTTGCTTGCTGACCTTACTTCTTCGGCATAACCAGTAGAGATGACCTGACCTGCCACAGCTATTGTTGCTTTGACAATAACTAAAGTATCGTTAGCTTCAACAAGCTCAGTTTGAATGGTAAAGTCCGAGTGTTTCTCTCTGAACTCCTGAACACGCAAGGCTACAGTCTTATATTCCTTGCCGTGAATTTTTACAGTGCCTGACATTGCGCTCTCCTTTTTTGATTGAGCTTGCAGTCTATAAAACTTTTACAAACTTTGCAAACCTTTTATAAGTTTGTTGACACAACAGGCAAAGTCATTCAGAGTTAAAGGCTTTCACAACAACAAATAAGGGGACAGAAATGCAAGACGACTGGGCAGACTACTGCGAGTCAGTAGGACAAAAACCCGCTTTTGTAATTAAAGAAGAACTTATCAACGAAACCTTTCCGGGAAACCCGTACTACAAAAAACAAAATGGATCGTCGTCACTCTCTAAACTTATGGGCGTTGCAGTTAACAGCCGCATAGAAGAGCTTGAAGAGCGCCTAGCGCAAGAGCGAGACGTTATCCCCGGCATGATTACCACCGGAACCGTAACGCTCGTATACGCCCCTTCAGGAGCTGGTAAGACCGTATGGATTTTAGGCAATCTATTCCAGAGTATTCGGAATAACCTGATAAAAGGCTCTGACGTGATCTATTTTAACGAAGATGACGGAGCCAAGGGGGTACTTCAGAAGGCTAAGATGGGCAACCGCCACGGCATTACAATGGTTACGCTGGCTAACTCGCCAGACCCATCGCTTCGTACAACAACCGACGCCCTTCACCTGCTCAACGCGATCAGAGAAGAGGGCGAAGCTAACGGCAAGATTGTTATCTGCGACACCTTAAAGAAGTTTGCGCCGGTCCTGAACAAGGGTGACATGCGCGAAGTGCTTCACGTCTTCCGTGAGTTTGCCGCGGCAGGCGGCACCGTAATCCTGCTGGGTCACTGCAACAAACACCGAAGCATGGATGGTCGATTGATCTATGAAGGCGTAGGCGATCTTAAAGCTGACGTTGACAATATGTTTGGCCTTGATCCACTCAACGATAAGTTTTCTTTCTATCAAGAACTGTTAGTAATTAATGAAAAGGATCGTAGTCAGATCAGTTTCGAGGGTGGCTTTAAGTATAAGCAGACCAGTGCGACAGTGGGCTACGAAGAGTCAGTGGACTCCGTTCAGTTTATGAGCGGCGATGACATCAGCGAACTCAAAGACAAACAGAAATCTCAGATCAACATTGGAAAGGCAATCAGTCGATACGAAGACGAGTATGTTCTGTTAAGTAGCGTTATGACAGAGGGTAGGCTCTACGCCCAAACAGAATTGTTTGACCTGCTACGTGATGATGATGTAAATCCGAACGGATGCACTAAGAAAACACTGCGCAACTGCATTGATTTGCTCAAAGGAAACAACTTAAAACTAGAGCGCAAAGGCACGCACGGAAAGAAATACTATCGCTGGGTGCCAATGTAATGCCCAGAATGCCCACAATGCCCGTAATGCCCATGGTTTAGGGGGCCCCCTGCACCGGGAAATACACAACCCGCCCCCTTTTTCTGGGGCATAAGGGGCAAACCGGGCAAACTGGGCAAACTGGGCAAACTAAATCGGAGGACTTATGGATTCATCGCACCGCTGGCTTGTCGATACCAAAGACAAGATGAACTTTTTTATTGCTTTCATCACCACACAATTTGATGACGGCAAGAAAATCCTATATACAATTAAGGACACCACAAGGAGTGACAGACAAAACAACGCCATGCACTTGTGGTTTAGGCAGATAGCTCAAGAGCTAAATGACGCAGGGTACTGGGTAAGACACCCATTCAGTGACAAGCTAGAGATACCGTTCACTGAGGTGCTGGTTAAGGAGACGCTCTACAAGCCCATTATAAAGGCCATGTACGACAAGAACTCTACGGGTAGACTAACCTCACAGGAGCTGTCCGAAGCCGCTGAGGTGCTAGTCAGGTGGCTCTCAGAGAACAAGAAGGTATATGTTCCATTCCCTCAACAACTAAAGGATCAACTAAAGTGAATAAGACCTCTCGGAGTACAGTCTACGATGGCGAAGTTACGTGGCAGAGAATTGCTGATGAAGTAGGATTATCACGGCAAGGCGCTAAGCACGTTTACAATAACGCCATCCTCAAACTGCAAAAAAACAAACAACTAAAGCAGTATTGGGTTGATCTAATCATAGAAGGGAGAGCAAGCAGATGCGATTAAAGAGAACGGCGGCAGATCATTGGTTCAGCAGGTGTGTCCGAATGAGAAACGACTTTAAATGTCAGGGCTGTGGTGCGCAGTACGAGTCAAACAGCACTGGACTTCACTGCTCTCACTACTTTAGCCGCGCTAAGAAGGGCATACGGTACGACGGAATGAACGCCTTTGCTCATTGCTACGGCTGTCACCAGAAGTACGGCAGTAATCCTGATTACTTTGTGCGTCATTATATTGACACCTACGGCGAAGGTTCGCTTGAGTTAGTTAGGGAAAAAGCCGAGGACATCACGCTGGGTAAGCGCATGAACAAAGAGCAGAAAGAGATAGCCAAGCACTACAAAGAAGAAGCCGCCCGTATGGAGAATGACAGAGCGGCAGGAGTAGTGGGCTGGTTAGAGTTTATTAGTTGGGATTAAGATTTCTTTTGCGAAGGATTTCATCGGTTACACTTTTCAGCTGAGTTTCTCCAGTAGCTTCAGCTAAATTAGAAAGCATTCCGCTAGTCTGTTTTACTATTGGGAAAAGCTCCGTAACCAAAGCTTGCGGAGGTCTTTCTTGGTCTATTACCTCGGCTGTAGTTCCTATTATATCTCTAGCTCTGGCCGTAGCTAACGGCTCCATCCCCAGTATTAATGTAGGCAGTATTCCATTTTGCTGTATCTGACCGTACTGGTAGTCGTTAAGGCCAAGGGTATTCGCTGTTATTAGGCTTGCCCAGGCATCACCGTACCCGCGAAGCAAACCACCAGCACTAACCTCTCCATCTCCAAATACAAACTGTCGGCCCTCGTTGATTACTGCATATCCTCCAGCCCCATACAAAGCATAGCGACCAAGAAACTGCTTAGCTTTTTCTGGCTTGCCAGCTTTTATATTGCCAACCACCTCTCGCAAAGCAAGAGCCTGCTGTTTAATTACAAAACCACGCAATGCCCATAGCGGACGAAGATTTGGGTTTCTAGCCCATGCCGCAGGACGACCAGCCGAACTAATTAACTGCTGTTGACCTAGCCCAGAAAACATTAACTCTTCTGCAAGCTCTCCTCCCTTGCCTGTGTACTTTGTGTGATCTACTCCATGGCGCTTGAACTGATCGGCAATAAGCTCCAGCTCTTTCTTGCTAAAGTAAAACCCCCAATTGTCTGCAAGTCGGCCAGCGCCAGCGTCATCAACTGCACTGCTAAGTATTCCGCGCAACACGCCTTTTTTTCCAATTTGATCCATAGCCGCAAAGCCAGACCCTTTCATTACAAGATCTGTTCCTTTGCGCACACTGCTAGCAAGAGACTTCAAAAAACCTTGAGTGCCATCACGCATTTCATCGTTAAGGACGTTGGTAAATTCGCCCATTACTTGATTATCAAGACCTGCTTTTTTCAGATCAATATCTGGAACCTTCTTGAATGGAGTTAATGCCTTAAAGCCCTCAAGAACAGCGCGGCCACCATACTTGGCACCAAGCAAGGGAACGTCTGCAATGTTAAGAACGGCAGACAATGGACCTGCAAGAGTGGTTGCATAGGCGGTAGAGTTTACTGCCTGTATTAATGGATGCGGCGCACTATTAGCTCCGATAATAGAGTCTGTTATTTTCTTAACAGCATAGTCGGCGCCGTCATTGCTGATGCCACGTTTTAACAGGGTATTAAAGAAGGAATCCATAAACTCTGTAGGTGTAATTCCAATGGCATCTAATTGACTGTCATTAACAACCTCGCCAGCACCCGCCATTTCTCGTTGAGACCGAACAACTTCTCTTTTGATCTTTAGCGTATCTTTTATGTCTACACCAAATATACGTTGAACCTGACCGAACTTTTCCATCTGAAAAATACGTTGCATATCAGATACAAGAGGATTGTCATAGTCACTTACGATTGGAGTCCTACCTTCCTCCTCAAGATAAGAGCCTCGGTTTCTTGCTTCACGGCCCCTGTCAGTAAAAACAATTTCCTCAACATTTCTATCTGAGGTTCCTTTGTCTTTGAGTTTTTTAGTAAACGCATTATTTCTGGTGTGAAGGTAGGTTGGAAATTGAAAGATACTTCCAAATACTTTTTGGTTTAGCTCTTCATTTTTTCGTGCGCTATACCGAAGATACTTTTCGAGTGCATTAAGATTTTCTTCGCTCATTTGTTTGGCAAAATCTTTTCTTAAAAAAGATATAGCATCATCAAGATTGCCCAGGCGGCCAGCGCCATAGTCTAAAAGGGCTCCTTTAACTCTTTCGTTTTCGTTGATGACTCGCATAACGGGAATTAATTGCTCTGCAAATCCGCCAACATCTTTATTAATCTGACGAAGAGCGGTCTCATCAGCACGTTGAAAACGCAAACCTACTTGCGGCATACGCCGAGCAATATCATCTGATACGCCGGTAACTTTATCGTCGTAGAACTTTCTTATTGCTGTCTTTGCGCTGTCCCAAAACTCGCCAACAGTCTGAGCTTCGCTTAATGACTTGCGTGTATATTCTGGGATATCAACTTCGATAAACTTTTCTTCTTCAAGCGCACGTTGAATAGCAATATCGTCAATATCTGAAGCATCGTTAGCTGTGTTATCTGCTTGAGTTTTAAGTCCGCCCATTGATGCCGGTCGAGTAGCGGCTTGAACTAATTTTCCAATACCGAATCCCGCCAAGCCACCAACAACACCTTGACCAACTCTTTCCTCAAAAGTATCTCCAGAAGCAACGCCGTATCCGCCAGCTTCAATAGCGCCTATCTTTCCTAAAGACTTTATTCCGGCTTTGCCTAACCCTGCGGCAACGCCAGCGCCAGTAGGAATAGAAGCTACGGCTTCAAGCAAAAATGCCTCATCGGCAAGCTCAGGATTTTTCTTTTTAAACGCACGACGTTTAGCTCCGTACTCCTCTTTAGCCTCAGAGTATGTTTTGTCGCTTGTTAAAGACTCCATTGTTGCAGTGAATTCATCGGCTAGTCCAAAAGTAAGACCTTGCGTTAGCTCTAAACCTAAGCCTTCAGCTCTAGCCTCCCTTCTGCTTGCTATTCTTAGTGCGGCATCTTTAATGCCATCATCATTTTTTTTGGATGAAACAGAAGCTTGAGAGTTTTTTCCTAGTCGCCTTTCTAATATTCTTTTTTTTACCAAATTTAATTCAGACATTAGCGTACACCAACTTTAAATTTATCGAGGAAGCGTTAAGCTTTCTACCATTGCATCTTGAATAAGTTCTGGGTTGCGCTTATATCTTTCGCTTCTTTTGACTGCCCTGACTATTTCTGAAATTTCTTGCTCTGCCCTCATTTCCGCTCTAGCTTGATCTACTCCAGTGGGATCATTTTTATCAAGGCTAGGATCGTTTTTGTAGATTGCATCTAAAATAAGATTGTAATCTTCGGCTTCTTCTATTCTATTTTTTCGGAACTGCTGGTATTCAGCATATTTTTTAGGGAATCTATCTTGAATGTAACTTTCAACCGCAGGAATTATTTCGCTTCCTGTTAGGCCGGAAACAAGACCTTCAATAATTTGCCTTTCGTCTGGGTCTGCAAGCAAGTTTTCTACTTTGTCAGAAAGATCCTGCATAACAGGAGCGCCTTCTAACTCAGCGTCACGGACCATAAAATTTAAAGTTGTTTTTACTAAGGCATTTGCTTTTGCTTCGCTAGGAATATCTAAAGGGCGAGTAGCTAAATCCACTTTCTTTTTAATTCGTGAGTTAGAAAACACTGTGTAGCGTCTACGAGCCTCAAGATTAGAGACGCCATCTACTGAAATGTCGACATCTTCTAGTTCTTTTTTTTCTTTTTCGGACAAAGGAGCGCGCGACGCTTGAGCATCTAATACCTCAAGTCGTTGCAACTCAAGTTTATTAAGCTCTGTAATTACTGAGTTAACTGCCGAGCCAAGGTTCTTTTCGCCAGCTTCTTTAACTAAAGCATTCCAAGCCTCTGAGTTAACAGGAACAGATTTAAGTTTGGCTACCATTTCGTTTTTGCGAGCAGATTTTAATGCTTCGTCCTTTGTAAGGGCCGCTATTTCCATGTTAATTTTTTGATTGTCTGCCGCGGCTACTAAGGCCGCATTAGATTTAAGAGAGTCCACTCTACTTTGAATTGCTTGCTTTGCTTTAATAGCGGCATCTAGTTTGATTTGACCTTCTGCGCTTGTGTCACTTTGAAGATCAGCAATTTGCTTGTCTGCCTCTGCCAAGGATTTTTCTGCCCGCAAAAGGGTATTAACATCCCTTTGTTGAGCCGCAGGCTTAGCAACATCTCGAAGCCCCTCAACTCTACTAAGCTCTTGTAGGAGCATATCTCTGCTCTGATCACTCTGAGCTAGACTTAACATTTCCGTTAAACGAACTCTTTGATCTTCAAGCCCTTTTACATTGCCAGTTTCTGCAATCCTGTTATTTGTATTCATCATCTCGACAAGAGATTGCTGGGTTGATTTTATTTCTTGCTCTTCTCTTAGCTGGGTTAATTTTGCTTCTTGCTTTTCAGCCTCCTGCCTTCGCTCTTCTTCCAGGCGTCCTCGTAACCCGCCCAAATCGCGAGCCGCAGTAAAAAGCCCTTCTTGATATGCAGGCTGTGTCATTGACTGCAAAAATGCTTGTGAAAACTTAGCCATGATTAGCCTCCGATTCCTAAAAGATCTTTAATTCCTGAGCCTACATTCCCAAGCCCGCCAATAACATCTCCAAACAGCCCACTTAAACTAGATCCGCCTCCACTACTAGGAGCCGCAGTAGCCGCACGTTGCTGGTTAATTATGCCTGAGATTAAGTTGCCGCCTATACCGCCAAGGAGATTGGCTCGCGCTTGCTCTTGTAGTAACTGAGCCTCAATGCCTGACAGTCCTGTCTCTGCAAACAAGCCAGTGCCAAACTGCTGTCCCTGCTGAGCCAGCTCTTGTTGCATGATTCCCGGCATAGCCGCTTCTAACAATGCCTGCTGTGGCAGGTAGCCCGATCCTAAGAACGCCTGCCCAAGAGTTGCCTGCTGTGCTTGTTCTGCTTGAGCTTGTTGCATAGCACTTAACATAGCTTGATTGCGAGACTCTTGTATTGCTGTTTGCTGGGCCATTAATTCAGGAGTAGCGCCACCGTATGCCGCTGAGGACGTCCCTAATCGCCCCTGAGCCGCCAAACGCTCTTCTAGTGCTAGACGTTGCCGTTGCTCTTCAGGGCGCTGTGCGGCCCTTATACGCTCGAATACGGCTTGCTCACGATCCATAGTAGGTTGAGCCGCCTGACCAAAGAATCCGCCAGCACCACTTAGTAGTTGTTGCTGTAGCATTTGCTCTTCAGGAGATAACTGCATACCAACTTGCAAGCCATTTTCGGTTTGCTTGGCGCTAAAAGCTGATTGAGTTGGCGTTGTTACAGTAAATGGCCGAAACTCTGACTCCCTTTGTCCGCGCTCTGCAAGGCCCATAGCCTCTTGCTTAGCTTGCGATCCAATGTCGCTAAGGCGGTCATACGACTCTTTAGTAAGAAGCCCTCCAGCAAGACCCATAAGCGCATCAGGCGAGTTAAGGACAGACTGTCCCGCCCCCATTAGTCCGCTAAAGATGTCGCCTAGTCCGCCAGCAATTTGACCAAATCCACCTGTACCGCCAGCAGTTGCCGCGGCAAGAGCTGGAGGTATGTTAGCGTTACCCATCGTAGGTATATTGAGTTTGCCTCCTGCTAAACCGCCGCTTGTTCCGGTGTATCCCGGAATGTTTAAGCTACCATTTGACAATCCGCCACTAGTTCCAGTGTATCCGGGTATATTTAGATTCATAGCAATTTACCTATCAAAGCCATTACGTTAATTTCCTGTAGTGATAAGGGTGATCCATCAATATCTGATTCAAGACCTACCTGAACACTGGTTCCATATCCTGTCGCGTTAAGACTACGCTGGTTGGTTAGCTGTCCGCCTGTAAACTCAACCGTTGTATATTCGCTTTCACCGTAGAATCCCGTGATCTGAGTGCCTACCGTAAACTCTGCTGTAGCGTATGTGGTATCAAAGTCATACGCCCATTTCATAAACACTACAGAATTGTTAGCACCAACTAATGTAGGTTTAAGCTTCTTGAGGATCTTAATTCTTGCGCTGTCTCCAAATGTCAGACTTGGACTGTAGTATTTAAAGCGGTAGTTAGCGCCATTGTCGCTATACCCTGCGTATGTGCTAATGCCTGCTGTAGTGCCAACATACAATGCACCATTATCAATGCGCGCAAATGACGTGAAGTTAGTAGAAGGCCATCGAGTTACACGATATGAGCCATTCTCTAGTACGCCCCGAACGTCAAAACAATACGTTATGTCCTGACCTGTAAATGTAAGCAGATAAAAACCCTCTTCAGGACTGTATGCAGACCTAAAGAATTGAGTTTCATTCTGTAATGCAGAAATAATATCTTTTGTAATGTTCCCTGAAAGACTGCTAATCGGCAGAGACTTTTCTTGTATTGTTCGGCCAAAGCCCTTTAGTCCTGTATGCGATAAAAACAACACATCAGTGCCTGTGTATTGCACAGTGTCTCTATCAACACAGCCTACACCCGCAACAGTATCAGCAAGGGCCATGCTTGCAGGAGCTTCAGCACCTTGGTATGACACAATGCTGTGCTTACCAAAAATAATAAGAAGCCCGTTGTGAGCCGCTAAAGCTACAATTTCATCGTAACCGTCAGGCCACACTTTTGAGATATCAATAGAGCCGCTAGTACCACCAGTCCAGTCATGGCCTATAAGCAAGTCAGACCAGTAAACAGTAGACTTGTCTCCAGTAACGTCTGCCGTCCAGAGCCTTCCATAAGCCGCCAGGACTTCGTTACCGTACATGCCACTAACTACACCAGACGCGCCAGAAACGCTACTGAGCGTGACTACAGAGCCTCCTGCGTTGTCATAGACAAGAGGCTGGAACCCTCGCTGAAAGAAATAGATCTTGTCGTTAAAATCTACAAGCTTCCAGTTGTCTGCATTAATGGTGTATCCGCTAGGAGTTTCGTCAACTAACGTAGCTGTGCCGCTAATAATCTTGTTGTTACCAACAGAAAAAATCTTAGTGTTACCGGCATTGTCTTTGAATTCTTTGATTGACCTAAGCGAACCAGAGCCAAGTACAGTTTTATTAGTTGTAACGGCGGCATGGCCTTTGCGCGCGGCAATACGTCCGCGCTTATCAATCACAGCATTGTCTGCAATTTCTGCAAACGACGGGTCTTGAGCCAGTGGCGAGTCTTCGGTGTTAACACCTTTAAACGCTGGGGCTACAAGGTTAATGCTTTGCAGTTCTTGGGCCATATTAAATAGTCCTAAAGTACATCTCTTCTGGGTGCTTGGCCGCATCAATCGCTATTGCGTCTGATAAATATTGGTTAGCAATTTGGAAGTATTCTGCTGTAGATGTGCCGCCTGTTTCTCCTCGCTCTCGTGCAAGTAACGCCACCGCCAAATGAATGACAGGTTGAGCAGGAATAAGCAAAGAATCTGTACCAGCCGAAAGATCTGACTGCCTTTTAATTACGTCAAATCGCAATGTGTATACGCCGTCGGGTGTTGGCCCAACCAAAACTTGCGTATCACCATTCGCATCAAGGCCGTTGTACGTGTAATTTTCAGGAGCGCCATTTGACGTGCTTGCTATATAGAGCGAGTTGTTAAACCAATCCTTAGACTGATAACTCATAAAGCAATTTTGAGTGTCATTTAAGACAGACATGACTTTTACGTTATCGCTACACCCCGTTAGCGAATAGGTATTGTCCGATGCAGTTGTAGAGATCGTTATAGTTTCACGTAGTGCAGACCAGTCAGCCGCTTGACCAACTAATGTTTTTGCATCGTTGATGAAATCGCCAACCATCTTAATGTAAGTCGTGCTTGTAACGGATGTAGTCTCTTCTTCTCGAAGACGACGCAATACGCTATTCATTAGGTTTAAATATGTCATGCGTTTCTAGCGCCTCCAGTAAACATTCCCATTCGTAGTGGTTGAGCAAGCTTACGCCGTGTTAGGCCTTGACGGAATGGGTCAAAATCAACAGGCTGTATTGGTGTGGCCGCCGCTATTTGCCCTGGCATCATTGCTTGCTGTGCCGCAAGACCCATTAACCCAGCGCCTAAACCCTGACCTAGCCCAGCAACGCCCTCGCCAAGACCTGCCAGCCCTTCACCAATGCCGCCTATTTGAGTTCCAAGACCGGCAACATCCGACATTAATCCGCCGATCTGCCCACCAATCTGACCAAACTGACCCTCGACACTGCTTTCAAACGCCTGCTGTGCTTGTGCCTGGCTAATCTGACCTTCCTGTAGTGCATTAATGTCTACGTCAACATCAGAAAATAGTTGATTAACATTGCCGCCAAACTCTTCAAACTGCCGACGTGTGTTTTCGTCTAACTGCGTAACGTCTCCCTGCACATTAAGCAGTGATTGCTGTAGTCCTCTCCGCTCATTTGCGGCCTCTGCGGCTTTAACTGAAGCGTCTGCTTGGTACTGAGAAAAAGCATCTGCCTGACTGACCTGACCTTGACGCAAGCCTTCAATGTCTACATTAACGCCAGCAAACAATTGATTAACGTCTTCGCCAAACTCATCAAATCTAGCCTTGGTATCTGCATCAAGCTTAGTAACATCACCACCTACAGCAATAAGAGCCTGTTGCAATCCACGTCTTTCATCTGCCGCCTCTGCCTGTCCAGCCGCAATGGTTGCTGTTAACTCGCTTTTAACTGTATCTACGTTAGTGCCAAGCTGGTTAAGGCGTGTATTTAAAGCCCCTTCAACAGTAGAAAGTTGCCGTAGTGTGCTGGCTTCTACCCCGGTAATTTCTGACAGCAATCGAGCCTCAGCATCTGTCAGCTGTCGAGCTTGACCTGCGGCCTGTGCCGCCAATGCACTTTGCAGGCTGGCCTCTACGTCTTTAACTTCCCCACGAACACCTGCGATAGAAGACTCCAAATCCGTTTGGACTTGGTTAATGTTTGTGCCAATGTTGTTTAGTCGGGTATTTAAAGCCCCTTCAACACTGGATAACTGCCTTAATACTCCCGCTTCTACCCCTGTCATTTGAGAAAGCAGTCGAGCTTCGGCTTCAGTTAATTGCCTAGCTTGGCCAGAAGCTTGTGCCGCTAAAGCATTTTGCAAACTAGTCTCTACGTCACGTACTTCGCTACGTACACCGGCAATAGACGACTCTAGTTCAGTTTGCACATTACCAAGGTTAGAACCCATTTGTTCTAATTGGCGCTGTAAACCACCCTCTACTGCGGATAATTGTCGTAATGTACTGGCTTCAACACCTGTAATTTGCTCTAACAAACGAGCTTCAGCTTCGGTTAATTGCCTAGCCTGACCCTGTGATTGAGCTTCTAGAGCATCACGAAGACCAGCCTCTACATCCTGAACTTCTCCTGCTGTAGCAAATCCAGCGCCTTGAAGTGCTTTGTCTATATCTCCGGGAGTAGCAAAACCAGCCCCAGCGACAGCGTTTTCAATATCTGCTGGAGTAGCAAAACCAGAGGCCGCTAACGCACTGCCTAACTGCTCAGGAGTTACATAACCTGCATTTGCTAACGCACTAGCTACGTCTTCTGGCGTAGTAAATCCTGCATTAGCAACAGCTCTAGTAATGTCACCCGGTGTAGCAAAGCCCGCCTGTGCAAGAGCGGTTCCAATATCCGCTGGAGTTGCGTACCCTGCGCTAGCAACCGCTTCAGCTACTTCTCCGGGTGTAGCAAAAGGAGTATTTTCTAAAACGCTTTCAACAATGCCACGAATTGCTTCTGGGTCTGCGTCTCGACCCGGATCACCTCGCGGCCCTTCCTCACCTTGCTCACCTTGCTCACCTCTTTCGCCGTCTGCTCCGTCAGCGCCATCTCTTCCATCTCTGCCATCTGTTCCGTCTGTTCCGTCAGCGCCGTCTTGACCGGGATCTCCTCTCTCCCCATCAACCCCGTCTATCCCGTCTAAGCCATCCAAGCCGTCTCTGCCATCTATTCCGTCTTGACCTGGATCGCCTCTTTCTCCATCTACTCCGTCTCTGCCGGGGTCTCCTGCCTGACCATCAACTCCATCTATGCCATCTACACCATCACGCCCATTAACAGGAGCTGGTGCAGGAGCTGGTGCAGGAGCTGGCGCAGGAGCGGGAGCTGGTGTAGGAGCGGGAGCTGGAAAATACTCAGGGAACATGCCAGTTGTAATTGGGTTTTCTGTATCTGTAGGCGCAGGAGTAGGCGGAGGAGTTGCTCCAGCTTGACCGTCGTCTGGTGTAGGTTGCTCTGTAGGTTGTACAGGTTCTGGCTCAGGTGGTGGCTCTGGAATTACCTCTGGCTCAAACTCGTAATCTTCTGCTTCAAATGTTACTTCTGGCTCTTCTATATCTAAAGGCGTGTCAGGCTCAAAAGATGATTCACGCAATTCATCTAAGAACGCTTGAGATTCTTCTGGCGTCATTGCTTGCTCGTTAGCGTCTTGACTAGGAGGAGTAAAAAATCTATTTTCTTCTTCTACGGGAGGATCTAAAGACACCAAGGCATCTAGATCTAAACTACTATGAAAGCCTGTTTCTGAATTTGTACCAGAAACAATAATGTAGTTTCCGCCTTCGCCTTGAGCTAGAACCAAGCCTCTGTCCGCAAGAAAAGAACCTAAAGATGCAAGTCCGCCTGCTCCTGCTTCAGCTTCTTGCATTAAAATAGCCACAGCTTCTTCTGGAAGTCCGTGAATGCCCTGACCTGAGCTTAAAAAGTCTGCGTTTTTATCATTAACAAATTGCTCTAGTATTTGCTCAGGAGTCGCGTCTGCACTTACGCCAACAGGAAATCCGCTTTCGTTATAATAAACACCGTTAATTAATTCGTAATCTTGAGAGGAAGGCAACCCACTTACATCAGCCGCATAGCCCGGAGTTGTGTCTGGCCTGTCTTCACTAAACTCATATATTGGACCTTCATCTTCTGCTGTTGTGTCTGCAAACTCAGATCCTGCGGCGTCTAATGTACTTTCTCCGGGAACGCTAAAGTCTGGTGTTGGCTCTGGTGCATACATCTCGTTAAGGCTGTCAGCAATTCTTTGCATAGAAGCTGTCATTGCTTCTGACTGTTGTTCAGCAAGATCGCTATTTTGAATATTGTTAAAATTTCTAATAACTTCTTCGTTTACTTCTTCTCCAACTAGTGCTGTTTGCTCTAGCATGTGATCAAGACGTTCTTGCATTTTTTCATCAGAAATATCTGAGTTAAGGGCCTCTTTAATACTATCTGTAATAAAACTGGCAATTTCTTTAACGCCGGTTACGAGACCAGACGCTACAATTTGATCCATGTCTAAACTGCCTTCAAACACTCCTTGGCGTATCGCAGTCATGCCCATAGCGTTTAAAACATTGTCTACTTCTTCTATCCCTGTTACAGCAGTAATGTCAAAGCCTAGCTTGTCATTTAACTGCTTAAGAACTTCAGGCGACATAACCTGACTAAGCGCCTGCCCTAGTCCTGCCGTAGCGGCTGTTTGCAATAATTGATCTGGGTCGATACTGCCTGTAGTAATTGCCTGTGTAATTGCATTGCTTAAAGTGGCAGATCCCACAGTTCCTAAAGCTGGAGCTACTGCGGACACTGCGGCTCCTGTACCCGCTGTTAAAGCCACGACCATAGCCATCTTAACGTAGTCAGTAAGACCAGCATGATCTTCGTTAACAGTCTTTACATAGGCTGAACCGTTCCACTGAAACTTATCACCTGTCTCGCTATAGACCGTATCGTTAACACCATACTTCTCTAGCAATGCCTGGTTAGCTTCAGAGTTAACCCAGTTGTTATATGCGGCAGATTGATTTTGTGTACGCTCTCCATACAACTCTTCGTAGGTAGATGAGGCATCGTCACCGTACTGAGTCAGATCCTCACCTTCAAGGATCATTAGATCGTCTTCTGTTAGCGATCCTGTGTACTCGTCCCAGTTGCCTACGTCGTAATCACCAGCCTGTATAAGCTGTTCACGCTCAGTCATATAGGCAAGATAGTTATCAAACGTACCAAAGACTTCTGGTAATCTGTTTACAGTGTCACCTTCAAAGTACGCGCGTAGCTCTGCTTCAGTTACTTGCTCTGCGTCTCTACTTCCATACAAAGAAGTTGGACTAGCATCGCCACGCTCTGCACCCTCAAAGAATGTGAACGTCATTTCAGAAGGTGTTTCTACTGGCTCATCACCTTTAACGTCCCGCATAGGCTTAACACCACCTGTCTCAGGAGCAGGAGCATCAGTGCCAGTCTCTTCTGTTACGCCACCTGTAGGTCCGCCATTAGGATCAAAACCACCAGTCTCTCCAGCAGGAGCTTTAGTGGGATCAGTAGTAGGCGTGCCAGTAGGCGTAGTAGTTTTAGTAGTAGGAGCTGGCTTAGTCAACATTCCTTCAGCTCTTTTGGGGCTTAAAGGCACATACCCAACAGGAGTATACTCAACAAGCTGTCCGTCTATTTCTAAAATGTCACCGTATCTTGGAGCCGCCATATTATTTCTTCCAGTTAGCCAAGCCACGTAGGCCAAACGATGCCGCAACAGCCGCACCCAAGAAACCTTTGTACCACTCAGGCATAGAATCTAATGCTTCAAAGCCGGACATTACTACAGGAACCATGCTAGGGAAAAACGCAAGAATGCAAGGCACTGAAAACAAGATCGTAAACCACT
>Ga0222717_10001494_pt1 | contig 19064 bp, 23 predicted proteins | sample C33_18DmetaG_FD_165053 | JGI IMG/M metagenome (GOLD analysis project Ga0222717, IMG submission 165053) | Estuarine water microbial communities from San Francisco Bay, California, United States - C33_18D | ecosystem: Environmental > Aquatic > Marine > Unclassified | place: USA: California...
AATACAGATTTGTTAGGGGTCATTGAATCATTACAGGATTACTTGAAGAATCCTCCTTTGGATAACTCATGGACTCAAGACAAGGATTCATTGAGATAACTTCATATAGGGAATGCCTCACACATATAAATATGAGCCAAGTAATCACCCTAAGCGTTTCGGGCAATCCGATGCTATGTCACCCTGTTGAAAACAGTCAAGCATCAACCGATGGGGCTTGTGATGGAATTATCCTCTATATTGATTGCGCCCATTGTGAACACCCGACTAATCTTTGTCGTGTTCATATTGATACTGACCAAATGTATGATTGGATTGAAGAATACGGTTTGAAAGTCAAGGGGTATTGATTTAGATAATTGAAAAAAGAATAGGTTTTTATGCGAAAATATCTTAAAGTGTGCCAATGTGAGCCGCAACCTTGCATGATTTGTTTTCTATTATTTGATTTACATTTGCGAGAAATTGAATGGCTACTTGAAGAAACGAAAGCATAGATAGTCAAACATATTACAATTCAACCATGCCTAATTTATGCGAAGTGTGCGGATTTGATATGGATGCGGAAGAATGTATATGCACTTCTTTAGATAATTAGACTGTTAATGGTTAAATATGTTCAGTCCTTTTGATTCGCCAATTGGAAACAGTCTTGTTCGTATGATGGCGGAAACAAAAGTGTTTGAGCAACAAGGCCAACAACAAGGACAAGGAGGCGGCGGTGGCGGCAATCCTTCAACGGCCAATTCATGTTACAATAATAATTACAGTTCTTATTTTCAAAAAGTATATCAAGATAGTGCAAACAATTATCGCATTTATCAAATATGGAAAAATAATCCTAATGGCGGTTATCAATGGTATTCATGGGATAGTTCAAGTGCGCCAACGAGTTCTCAAATTACGGCTATGAAAAGACATTTGAATGGTCTTAAAGCCAATGGAGATAGTCGTTGCGTATTGCCTAATAATCCCGGTTTTGTTTTATTGAATACATCAGTAGGTCAATATAATGGTTGGCACACATATAGGGACATTCATGAATCGGCTAATGCAGGTTGCACCGATTCTAATTCTTCAAATTATGATTCAACCGCCTTAACATTAGATACATCTTGTCAATTCTATGAAAGTTCTTCGGGTTTAGGTTATTCAAAGAAATCTAAAACCTTTGGTGATGGTGTGCGTTTTGAATCAAACAGGAAATTCTTTAGAAAAACCCTTCCTAACAATCAAGTGGATTCATATTTTGTATCAACAATTGAAAAGGTTTGCACAAGTTCAAGGTGTGCTGTAAATGGTGCAAGGGAAAAGACCGTAGCATGGACTCAAACCACACCTACATTTACATGGGGTTCAAATAAAGCAAGTTATGATTCAGCAAATGCGGCCTCAAAGACTGCTATTGATAGTGCTATGGCTGAATTAGAAGCAGGTTATGTTCCTAATTGCACTATGATGCAACAACCACCATTTACTTACAAGAAAGAGGGTGCTTGCGACGGAACACAGTTCGGTATTACTCAAACAAATTATACAAGTAATTGTAGTGGTTCGGTTGAAAAAATTGTTTATTCTTTTTCTAATGGAGAGTCTTATACATGGGAAGAATCATCGGGAATTACTTCTTCGGCATTTAAGAACTCAACCCCTGCGGATTCAAGAGCAGGTTATGGTGGATTAAGTGATAGATTAATGACTATAATTGATAATCATAACAAAGGCTTAGGAACTACAACGGAAATGAAGTATAGAAAGAAGTATGAAAATAGTCGGGGAGTCGTAGGACAACAGAACGGCCAACAATTACTTATTGTTATTGAGGCATACCCTGTAACAGAAGATGCTTGCGGAAAAAAGACTCAAGGAGAAAGTCAATTTTACGGTTATACTTATGTTTATGATTATACACCCGAACTTCAAATACGCCCTGTTTATGATGGTTTTACGAAAAGTAGCGGAACTCCTATTGTAACTTATAATGGTGCAGTAATGCCTCCTACTACTACTTTCGGACCATTTGAAGAATCACCTTCAGCCGAAGATTTGGTGGGTAAAGTAGTAAGGGGTTGCACCGACCCAACGGCTACAAATTATGATGAAAAAGCAAATACAGATTCAACAGGTTTCACAGGAAAATGTAAATATCCCGAAGATGATGGAAACGGAAACGGAAACGGAGGTGGATTAGCAGACCCTCCACTTGTTGAGCCAACACCTACATTTAGTCCATTATTGTTAATACCTGCCGCATTACTCGCAGTAGGGCTAATTGTCAAGAATAAATAAGCAAAAGTATTTATACATTGTTTGTATTAACTCTAAGTATGCCGAAAGATTGGGTATTTGATGTTGAGTCTAATAATTGGGTTGAGTCGGAAACCCCTGTAAAGACTATTTTTGCCATAGACGAACCTATTATAGAGGTCAAACCGATAACAATACCCAAAGTTAAGCGAAAATATGAGCGAAAGAGTAAAAAATTGACAAGACCTAATAACAAATGTTTGAATTGCGACAATCCTAATTTGAAAGACCCTACAACAATGCGTTCTTTCAAGTATTGTAGTAAGTTATGCAAAGACCAAGCAAACAAAGGCATTAAAGCATTATCTATGAACGGTAATAAGAAGCAACATGGGCGAAGAAATGGTCGGAATACAAGAGATTTATGTTTGACATATTATGTTTTGAGAACGAGAGATGAACCTTTGGATTCGGCGGCTATTATTTACAATGCGAGAGAATTATTTGGAGATAAAAAGTTAGGTCGCAGGGCAAGTAATTTCAACAATTTCTTTTGGTATTTTTCAAATGTGCGTAAAGTAAAAATCAACGGCAAAAATCATTTTGAAGTAATTGACAAGAGCCTTCCCTTCAACAAATCTTTGAAGGAAAAGTATAATAAAGTCGTTTTTGGAGAGTAAGGTTCATGGTAAATAATAGGCCGCAGTATAAATGGTATGAAGCGTTTGAGAAAGTTATTGGATTGCATGAGGAATTTGTTCCTTTCAGCAAAATATACAATGAATTTTATGATGAGATGCGGTCAATGGGTATTAAATCTCAAATCCCAACACGGCAACAATTCGCTCAATTTACAACGATTCGTTATTTACAAAGAGGTTTGCTACTAAAGGAAACCAAGTTAAACAACCGAAGAAAGGAAGTTCATTACAAAATGGTTAAATAGGTCTTACGGATAGGGACTACTATGCCGAAGTGCGGATTTGAGAATTGCGAAAAATATAATCATGGTGCGAAGGGTCATTTCAACCACATTCATGTAGTCGGTTGGGTTGCTGTTGATACGGTGGCTTTTGGCCGCACATTTTATTGTTGTAAAGAACATTCGGAGATGAGATAAATGATTTGCGAAGTATGCGGTGGAACTTTTGAAGGCAAAGGCTTTCGGACTGAACCCGACCCTAAAGATGCTACATTTGAAAGGGTTGTTGATTACAGGAAGTGTAACCTTTGCGGAACAGGAATGATTCTTTATCATCCGTATATGCCTGTTCAAGAATTTGTTGAGCAAGTGAACGATTAAATAGTGATTAACTCAATTAAGAGTTATGACTGAACCACTTTGCGATTCATGCGAATGTAAAAGATTAGGATTATCCCTATCAACGAGCCTTCAATTTTCAACAGGGCATATTTGTAGTGAATGTTTATCCAACAAACCTACTTGTAAATCCTGTAATTCGTCTAAGGTGAAAGTTAGTGCGGATTTCGGTTATGATTACATTTCATGTTATTCTTGCGGTTATACGGTTGAATCTATTGCTAATTTGGATAAAATACCCAAAAGAGTTCAAGGAGTTATTTCCGAAGAGGCTATGGCGTTCTATGATGCACCCGAAAATAGAGAAGTGTTAATTTGGGTTCAAAATGTAAAGGTATAAATACCCGTTAAGACAACCTATAATTGCTCAAGACGGGGCGATACCCTCCTGTCAAACCGTTGCGAGCATCGGCATTAAAGTGTGTTATCTCTCCTGTGGGGATGGTGGTTTCGGCCATCATTAACACCGAAGGTTGCCAAAGGGTTTCGTTCCCCTGTCACCGCCTTCACCTTTTCATTCATTACATTTAGATACAATCAATGACTATAAAGAATTAGTGGTGTCATTGGCGACGAATAATGAAACAAAGATTCTCATTGATTCGGGATATTTTGTTGGCCGTCAAAAGAAGCATTGGAGTCCGAGAGGGACTTTGAAAAGGGCATGGCGTTCTTACAAGACCAATAAGACGAATTGGTTTCAATTTCAATACAAATCTAATAAGGCGATAAAGGGCGACATTGGTTATTGCGAAGTAGTCATGTCCCGTATGAAATCCAACCCTAAATATGATAAGACTTGCGAAGCGGTTCTTTGTTTTGATGGTATCAAAGGCCGACAATTAAGAGGTGCTATTTATGATGAATATAAATCGGGAAGGAACAAGGGTCTTGAAGTCAAAGCAAGTGAGCATACAGGCAAAGACACAAGAGAGATTTTTACTAAAGCAGGTTTAGAATTAGATGATTTAGGTTCTCGTTGGCTAACTCTTTATGATGAATACAAAGAGGCTGATGATTTGATAGCGGAGAAGTGTATGGAATACTTGCTTCAAGGCTACAAAGTAGTGATTCTTTCGGCTGATACTGATTTGTTTCAAATGTTGCGTTATCCTAATGTAAGGCTTCATAATTTCAAAAAAGAAATTACTGCTGAAGATGTAAAAGAATTGACAGGAGTTACGGTTCATCAATATGCGGATTGGAAGGCATTAGTAGGTGATGCAAGCGATAGCATACCGGGCGTTCCTAACTTGGGTAAAGCAAAAACGACTAAATTATTGAATTCTTATGAGAAATTGGAGGATATTCCGTTGGATGAATTTAGAATCTATTATGCAAAGAGTCCTGTTGAATTAGCGAGCAAGACAAGAAGTGTTAGAGAAGAAAATGCTTGGAGTATTTCTAAGTGTAAAAAAGAATATGGTTCGGCATGGGTTTCTTTAGAAAATGGTGATGATGTTAAAATGAATAGTGAGCAAGTTCGGAAATTGACTCAAGCGTTTGACATATCGGGATATTTGATATTTGATGATTACTACAATAAAGCCCTCAAATGGAAGCGATTAGTGCGACTTCCTTTTGGTGACGGACAGCCCGAACTCCCGAATACCGTAAATTGATTTCCCATAAAAGGCAAAGTTATAAATAACAGAAGAAATCAAGAATAGGTTATGGCGACAATGGGCGACCACCAAGACTCTTTCCATCGGACATATAATCGTTCTTGGGATGAGATTGAATCTATGTTAATCAAGGCTGAAGCAAAGATGAATCAATGGATATTATTTTATCATCATTCTAAGAAGAATAAAGACAAGTATGGTATGAAGGAAGCCGCAAGGAATAAGAAGGCATTAGAAGGGGTCATTAAGACTCTAAAATGGACTCTTGGTGAGATGGGTATTGATACACCACTTGAGTAAGGTTTTAGATAACAAGAAATATAATTCTTTAGTGATGGCTAAACAGTCGTTGCTAAAAACAAAATGTGGTAATAAAGTCAAGTCCGAATCCGAGAGGAAAATTGACAATTGGCTTTACCGTAGTGGTTGGTATGCAATTTATGAACCGCCTGTTAAAATCCATAAAGGAAAGATTGTAAATCCCGATTGGGTATTGCTTCCTCAAAATGGTATTTCTAAACCTGTAATCATTGAGTATTGGGGCTTAAGTGTTCTCAAGCCTAATGCGAGTCATTGGGCGAAACAAGTCCAACCAAAGTATGAAGAAAAGCGCAAAAATAAAGAATTATTTTATGAAAGCACACCCGACTATCATTATATTGGTTTAACAATGCCCGATTTGAAAGATTTAGATTCTGTTTTAGGTTCGGCACTATCCTTCTTAACTGAATAGCCACACCCGCAGTCATAGTAGTCCTCTTTTAAGTTCATAGGCTTCGCACTAAATTTTGTTGAGCAAATAGGACAGTTCATAATTATTCCTCCGAGTCAAGTCCGTGTAATTCTTTGTATTGTTCCCAAGTAATTTTTCTTCTTTGGGCTTTCAAATCTAAGTAATGTGCATAATCATCTTCATACTCGGCTTCTAATTCGTTATCTCCCAAAAGAACTACTTTGTAAGGGCTTCTCCAACGATAGCCCATTTCACGGATAGAAGTTAAAATGTGATAAAGCATTCGGTGTTCCATTTCTGCATCTTCTTTCACTAAGTCAATTGCATCATCAATCGTTTTTTCATTAATTCGGAATTCATCAACCATATTATTCAGCCAAAGACTACTTCTTTTTTCAAGTATTTAATGCTTCATACAAAAATTATAAATAAGGTTGATGATGGCTACAAAATTACTTGCGTTATTTGCGGTCTTGAAACCAAACCAAGCCTTAGATAGTAAAACGAACAATTACATTTTATGGGCGGTGCATTTGATGAAGCCGAAATTGTTTGGCGTAAAAAAGGCCAACACATTAGCAAAATGTCTGCTGACGATATAAAAAGCATAATCAACCGAAAATTTAGTATGCTTCAAGAGGATTTAGGAAATAGACATGGGCGTAGTGGTTATTCATGCACACTTTATGAATGTTGGAGAGCGAACATTAACTATTTTCACTTCTTATCCGATACTGAATTGAATAAGTTAAAAAATTGGATTTTCAATTTTGAAGGGGTTATTTTAGGCGATAGATTTATCAATAAGTTTTCAAAAAGAAACAATGTTGATAGTAGGTTATTGCGAAATGACAGCATTTGGGCGTGGTATGTTCTTGGCGGGCAATATAACAAATATGGATATTCAAATAGGTGGAACTCATATCATCGTAGCCCTCCCGATATTACCTCAAAAAATATCTATGATTTTAGAGAAGAAGTCGTCAAGGCATTCAATAAATGGGAAAAGAAATTGGGGAAGCGAGATAAAGCAATTATTGAAAAATTGAAAGAAAACAATTTTGACATGACGAAACAAGGTTATAAATTGTATTGTATTGCTGACAATAAAGACGAAGATGCAGTAGGTCTTGCGAATGACAATAAAGTGTGGTTCGGGTCAATGGTTTCTTGTTAAGGTCTTGAACCCAACCCTTTAGATATGCCTTCGGACAATAATTTAGCATGGCGTTTTCTATAACTGTTGATTCTAATGAGGGAGAGTTATTGCCTTCAATGGTTCATGCTGAAGAAAAGGTTCGTTTAGAAGTCGGAGATGTTTTGATTAAAGACAATGATGGCGACAACACATGGATTTTTGAAAGAAAGACATGGGGAGATGGACTCAATGCGTGGAAATCTAAGCGACTACAAGACCAAATTAGCCGTATGATTGAATTACATGATAATTATGCACTAATTGTTGAAGGTCGCCCAAGTGATTTCTATGCACCTAATCCCGATGATTGGGGACATTTTAGGGCATTTTTGAATAGGCTTTCCGTTGAAGTATTGCCTGTTGTATTTACAGATTCAATTATGGAAACGGCAAGGTATATCAATGCTTTCAAATTGAGGTTGGAGGACAATTCTCAAGGACATTTTGTTCGCCCTGTAACGGCTGTTAAGTCAAGTAGGAATGCACATCATAATTTGCTACAAACATTACCGGGTATTGGGCGAGAGAAGTGTAAGAAAATCTATGGTGTTTTTGATAACTTAAAAGACATGATGAGTAATTGGCATAAGGCCAAAGACGAAGGCATAGTTAAGGGCAAAACATGGATTAATGTTGAGGCGTTTTTGAATAAGGAATGGGGTTCTCAAGGTGAAAAGCCTTTAATCCGTCAAAGGAAAAGGTCGGAATCAAAACAAATGAAATTGGAGGATTTAGTATGAAAGCCGAATTAGATGTTAAATTAGCGAAGGCTTTTGTTAAGGCTATGGAAAATACAAACGATATGGCTTTGATTTTCTTTGAGAAAGAAGGATTGAGAACAAAGTTAATGGATTCAAACGGTTATAGACTAATGGATATTAGAATCCCTGCTGAAAATATGATTTCTTATGAGTTCCTTGAAGAGAATGCTGTTGAGTTCGGCGTTATTGTAAATCACATAAAAGACATGACGAAAGGAATGACTGTTAAAGACAAGCACACACTTTTAATTGAATATGATTTAGAAGAACCGACATGGTTATGGCTTGAATCATGTGGTGTTAAAAGAAAGTTAAGGCTTTTGAAGTCAAGTATGATGAAGCGACATAAGACACCTACAATTGAAGCCTTATGGTCTGCAAGACTGCCTTACAAATCAATTAAGGCATTTATGACGAGCATAGGTAAAACCGATGTGTTTAGTCTAATGTTGGATGATAAGGCAGTTAAATTTCATGCACAGACTGATGATGGAGTCATGGAGGCGGAATTGAATGAAATTGATTTGCACTTTGACAAGAAAGAAGGGGACAATCAAGAAATCCTTTTAGGAAAAGAGAATTTCGCCAACACACTTTCAACAAGTGGTGCAAAGACAAGTATTTTCATTAAAGGTGGTAATGAACACACACCTTTAGAATGTGAATGGGTATTTGAAAAATTAAATATCAAGTCATGGATAGCAACGAGAACAAAAAATTGAAGTGAGTATTATGAAACCAAAAACAAAGAAGCCAAATATGTTTGAAGCAAGTAAAAAAGTCATGGGCGTTATGGAAGAATTAACGGCTCGGCAAATTATTGTCCGATTAAAGGACACAGGCCGAAAAGAAGTTCCGACACCAAGACAGTTAGCACAGATTTTCCGTAATGATACTCAAATTGAAGTGATTAAGTCCCCTTCTAAGAAAGATGAAACGATGTTCCGTAAGATTCAAGAAATCGTTAATCCCGATGGGTCTTGAAACCATAATTTTGAGATAGGGCGAACAATTAGATAGTCCCTAAAACAAAGGCTACTTCGTTGAATGGTGAGTGCATGAGTAATTTCAAATTATCCGAAAATTTCGTATCTAAATACAAGAGAAAGAAAGCACCATTTGGTTTTAATGGTCTTGGTGAATTAGTCTATCAAAGGACTTATTCTCGTTTGAAAGCCGATGGTAAAAATGAACAATGGTGGGAAACCGTTCAAAGAGTCGTTGAAGGGACATTTAATATGCAAAAGCGACATATTGATGCTCATGGTCTTGGATGGAACGCATGGAAAGCCCAACATTCGGCTCAAGAAATGTATGACCGTATTTTTAACATGAAGTTCTTGCCTCCGGGAAGAGGGCTTTGGGCTATGGGGACTGCGATTACAGAAGAAAAGAAATTGTTTGCGGCATTAAATAATTGCGCTTTCGTTTCAACAGAAAGTATGAGTAGTGAATTTTCTAAACCATTTTGTTTCTTGATGGATGCTTCAATGCTCGGAGTCGGTGTTGGCTTTGATACTAAGGGTGCAAACAGCCTTATGGTTAAGGGTCCTAATGAATCTCGCAAGGTTGAACAGATTACAATTCCCGATACAAGAGAGGGATGGGTTGAATCATTGAGAGCATTACTTGATTCATATTCATTAGGGACTGCAAAGGTTGAATTTGACTATTCGGAGATTAGAGCCGAAGGAGTTCCTATCAAGGGCTTCGGTGGAGAATCAAGCGGCCCTAAACCATTGATTGAATTGCATGAAAAGTGTATTTCAATTTTGGATAATGAAATAGGACAGCCCATTAGCATTACATCAATTGTTGATATTATGAATCTAATTGGAAAATGTGTTGTTGCAGGGAATGTGCGAAGAACTGCTGAAATTGTTTTCGGAGAACCCGATAACGAAGAATACTTAGACTTAAAGAATTATGAAGTGAACCCACACCGAGCCGAATATGGTTGGACTTCAAATAATTCAATCTTTGCTGAATTGGGGATGGATTATGAGCCATCGGCTGAAAGAGTCCGTTATAATGGAGAACCCGGCTACGCATGGTTAGGAAATATGAAAGACTACGGAAGAATGGCTGACGCACCCGATTTCAAAGACCATAGGGCCAAAGGAGGCAACCCTTGTCTTGAGCAAACATTAGAGTCTTATGAATTATGTTGTCTTGTTGAAACATTCCCAAACAATCATGAATCACTTGAAGATTACAAAAATACGCTGAAATATGCTTATTTGTATGCAAAGACCGTAACTTTGGGTAAGACTCATTGGGCGGAAACAAACCGTGTTATGTTGAGAAACCGAAGAATTGGTTGCTCTATGTCGGGTATTGCTCAATTTATTGCGAATAAAGGCGTAGGAAATCTCAAAGAATGGATGGATGCAGGTTATCACCATATTCAAGACCTTGACGAACAATACTCCGATTGGATGGCAATTCCTCGTTCAATTAAGACAACAAGTATCAAGCCTTCGGGAACTGTTTCACTACTCGCAGGTTCAACACCGGGAATCCATTTCCCCGAATCTCGTTATTACATTAGAAGGATGCGATTAGGAATCAATAGCAATCTATTACCTGCATTAGAAAAGGCAGGGTATAACATTGAACCTGCTTTCGGAAGCGAAACCACTACATTAGTAGTATCAATCCCTGTTGATATTGGAGAGGGTGTCCGAACTCTTTCTAATGTTTCAATGTGGGAACAATTGTCTTTAGCGGCATTGGCTCAAAAATGGTGGGCGGATAATCAAGTGTCATGCACAGTTACATTTAATCCCGAAACCGAAGGCTCTCAAATTGCTAATGCTTTAGATATTTACCAATACCAATTAAAAGGTATTTCTTTCTTGCCGAAATTAGATTACGGCGCATACCCTCAAATGCCGTATGAAGAGATTGATGTTGAAACCTATAATACTATGAATGATGCAGTAGGCAAATTGTCTTTTGGAAGAATTAAAGGCGAAGAAGTTATTATTGAAAGGTTTTGCGACAATGATGTTTGCGACTTAGACTTTAATGCGACTCCAACGGAAGAAGAGATTAAAGCGGAGTAATACTTAAGTAGTAGTGGCTCATGAGATGAAACATGAGCGAAGAATTGATTGCCGAATCACGACGAACCGACACCGAATACCTATGGGATATGTCATGGGATGAAAGAGGCTATTCATGTAGCACCTCATCTTTCGGCATAAAAATGCCTCTTTGGATTTGTATTCAAGACGCAAGAGATTCCGTTGAAGATTTGATGAATGAAGAGGACTATGATTACCTTTATTCGGAAACGCCCGAAATCAAAATTACACGCTACATTGACGGAAAATTTGATGATTGGGTGGAAATTGGAGATTGGGAAGAAGCCGTTAATTGGGCTGACGACAAGTATGTTAGTGATGAATGGGAAGCATACATTCAAAGCACAAAGGACTTGACTGCCCGATTGCGAGCCGAAGCAGGTCTTACACCTTGAAAAGCAAACGCTTAGATAGCGAGAATGGTTATTCATAACTATGTGTGGCACTTGCGGTTGTAAAAGTGCTGAAACACTTAGCAAGACTTCATGTTGTTGCGGTGCTGACGAAGCCAACCCTTGCGCTTGCATGAAAGCCCCCGAACCTATGGAATGTTCCGCTAAAGCCCCGAAGTGTGCTTGCTACAAAGCATTAGAAAAGAATGCCGAATTTTTGTATTACTATGTCCTAAACGAGAAAGGTGAATCACCTGCGGATTTCAATACATTAGAGGAAGCCCAAACCTATGTCGCTAATTCAAGTGAACCTTTGGAAATCTATGAAAGGCGAAGTCGGGATGATGAAGCATATAAAATGGATAAGAAAATGAATGCGGAATCTTTTGAAACCGAAGAATCTTACGATGAACCCTCTTATTGTCAAAATTGTGATTGGGAGGGATTAACAAGTGAATTAGTGTGGGATTTTGAGGGTCGGAAGAAATATGGCCCTGCTCAATGTCCTAAATGTTCGTATGTAAGTTATGTTTGGACAGGTGAAGAACCTGCATGGCTACAAGCAGAATCTTTTGAAGCCCCAAAACCAAAAGACCCACCTTATGTCATAAACGAAAGAAAAAGGATTATGACATGGAAAGAAATAGCAAGAGGCAATAAAAAGGAATATGATTTTGAAGATTGGAGAGAAGCCGACAAACAATTAGATTATTTGAAGGGTATTCATGAGTATTTAGAAGACTGCACCGATGAAGAATTTGAAGATTTCTTCACAAACATAGACGACCCTACAATTAGTAATTTTGCATTTGATTACAAAATGATTTGGGGCGACAACCTGCAAGTGCCTACTGATAGAGATGAAATGTTGAACAATATGGGCGATTACAGAAATGCGTTAAGAGAACAACAACAGAATATGTTCCCCGAATCATTTTATGATGCGGAAACCTTTGAAGCCTCCGTTATTCGTCAAGGGGATGCCCCTAAAGGTGCTATGGCGAAGGCTATGATGAATAAGGCCATGATGGAACAAGCAAACATTGAAGCCATGATTCAAGAATTAGAAAACAAAGTCAATTTAGGTTTAATTAATGAAGATGAATTGATGAAGTCATTGAAAAAGAAGTTCGGTGCTGAATATGATATTGAAGAACTTTCTAAAGAGGATTTGGAAGCCTACTTCGCTGATTTGAAGAAGGATAACCCAAAATTAGCAAAAATTCTTGAATTTAATGTAAAAAATGAAGAATACTTGCCGAAAATGTTGATAGAGAGTTCGGGATATGATTATGAAATTCTTGAAGCGTGGAATGATTCTATTATAGATGATGATAAATACGCTTTATTTGACCCCTGCGAGGCTTGTGAAGGCGAAGGATGGATAATGACCTCTTATACCCCTGCGACTCGTTGGGACCCTGCTGACGGTGATGGAGAAGACTGTGGCGAATGTGGCGGAAGCGGCAAAATTGACCCATCGGATTATATGTATTATGATGATAAGGGCGACATACAATATGAGGCTGAAACAAAAATTAGTAAGACTTGCCCTAACTGTGAAAAATACGGAAGGGATGCTACTACGGACTATATTTGCGATTTTTGCGCTCAATGTAAAAGATGTTGCGAAACCTCTTATGGATGCTATGATGTAGCAATATGTAATGACTGTGATGGCTCTTTTATTGGAAAGGATATTGACGGCTGTTGCGGTTCATGCGATAACTGTTGCGAATGTGGTGATTATTAATGAGCGAAAATACTATAACTGCAAACATTGATTCAGCGACGAATTGTATAGACAATATATCATTTTTACTTAGTCTTTCTAAAAGGCGTTATGATTGTATTTTGAGAACTTGCGAAGTATTGAAAAAGAAATTGGGGGCATGACCTTGACAAAGAAAACAGAAGCCGAGAGGCTTGTTGAAGAATTTAGCGAAGATTTGGCTTATATTTTACAAACCTTCATTGATGAAACGCAAGATGCCAAAGTAGTTATTTCAAGAATTGAAACCGAAATTATTCGTTTGAAAGAAGACATAAATGGTTTGAATAAATTAATCCGTGATGGGAACGGACAGCCGCCCATGATTACAAGAATAGCAGTATTAGAGGAAAAAATTGCTGAAATAAAAGAAAAAATTGAATCCGTTGAATCCGAAGGCAAAGAAGAAAGGAGAATGCGTTGGGAATTTTTGTTAGCGGCAGTACCCGGTATTTTGGCTTTGCTAACAGGCGGCATGATTTGAAGCCATCCTACAATTTTCAAAACGGGTCTTGAAGTCAAGATTTAGATAGATAAAGACATAAAGGTTAAGTATGCCTTATTCCGACCCCGAAAGAAAGAAGGAGTATATGAAAAAATATAATCCTAAGTATTACAAAGGGAATACAAATAGGATAATTACTAAAAACACTAAACGGAAGGCCGATTTGCGGAAGAAAAAGAAGGATTATTTATTATCATCTGTTGATAATTCTTGCCCTCATTGTTTATCTCAAGAGGAATTATTGATTCGTTATACTATGGACTCAAATCTTTATGACTTATCATGGAGTCAAGTTAAATTAGCCCTCGTTAATGGTTTAATTGATATTCGTTGTAAGACTTGTAAAAAGCAAGGCGCACCCGAAGAACACCATTGATTTTAGATAACAAAACGGATAATGATATTATATGCGAAAAATCCCTGCGGCATTATTTGGGATGGGTGCATTATTACTTTACTTTAGAAAAGGTGAAGAAAAGGTTTATGAAGCCGAACCTTATGATAGGCTCGGAACATATAGCGATAATGATTTGACAGCGAAATTTTCGTTGGCTCAATTAGAAACCGCTTATATTGAATCGGTGTCTTTAGATAACCGAACCGCCCAAAGGAAATTGAAGAAGGCAATAGCCCGAAAGAAATTCGTTGAGGAATGGCAAACAGAAGGTGTTCAATTATGGTAAGAGTATGTAAAAATTGCGGCGTTGCAGGACATAACATACGAACTTGCACACAGCCTATGAAGCCTCAAGCACCACCTTCACCACCTAAGAAAAGAGGTCGGCCAAAGGGCAGTAAAAATAAAGTATCTCCCTCTCCCGCACCCACACCCTCAACCGTTACCACATCAGTAGTTACAGACCCGCAAGCGGTGGCTCAAACGCCATCATCACCACCGATAACAAGTAGGACTAAAATTAAACATGGAATTGATGTTTCGGGAATGAAAGAAAAAGATGTGCGAGGTCAAGTGCAATATGAAACCCCGAAAGGCACATTTATTGTATTCCCCGAAATCAACATTACAAGAGAAGAAACATTTTTGAATGTTGTCCGTAGGATTAAAGAAGTAGTTAAGCAAAGAAATGCAAGCGAAGATTTGAAATTGGTTTTCAAAATCAAAGAACTTAACCGTGAAGAAAAGAGATTACCTGCCAATTTAGTGTCTTATGCTAAGAAAGGTGTAGTCCCCGGCTCATATCCAAAGGAGGTCAATGGAGTAACTGAATGGTATTGGGAAACAATTACTTACATGATTGAGCATTCCCAATTTGAAGATTCTAAATTTGAATACATCGGTCAAATTGTTATGGATGTGCAAGACGCAGACGGATATGGTAATTGGACTGCGGCTTCATATTATTTTAACAGAACAACCGCTAAGTTAGATGGTGTTGAGGTAACTCCACCACACGCACTCGGAGGCAGTAAAGCGTATCAAGAATATGAACCGCTTGGAAAAGAAATGGAAAAAGCATTAGAACCTCAAGTTAGCCGTTGGCAACAGATTTTTAAGGAACACAGTCTGCAACAAGCCCGTAAAAAGTTCCCCGATGGTCAAGAATTAGAAGCCCGTTCAAGAGGTTTAAGTGGTGTTAAGAAGGTTTTCGGTGGTTCTTGTTATTGTTTCAAGTGTAATCCAAACGGTGATGAAGTGTGGCGTGGAAGTGCTAATTTATATTTAACAACCCAAGACATTAAGAATTACAGAATAGGTCGGCTCGGAAAGAAAGAAACATCCGTTAGTTATATTGATATTCCTAAAGGAAAATTAATTCCTATGGGTGGCGGTTGCGAATACTCCGTGAATCCTATTGATATTGAATTAGTAACTTCATTGTATGGTGATTCAAGAATTAAGTCCACTAAACAAAATTGGTGGCAAAATCCTTACAGTAGGTTTGGTTGGGGATTCAAAGAAATGGATGTGCGAGCATTTTTGACAAGAACATTTGCATACTACAATAAGAAATTTGATACTGCTATGATGGTTTTAAGAAGAAAAGATAAACACACTTTCTTGATTCCCGATGAAATGGTTTTGGAGGGAGGAATTACCTATGAATCATTGAATCCATATCAATTAGATAAGTATATTGAAGGAGAAATGGCGGGGATTCGTCATAGTCAAAATGTTAAGAAAAGTCATGATAACATACAAGATTCACTTGTCACTAAAGTATTCCCTGTTCCTGTTAATGCGGGAAAATATAATGAAAGACTCCCCGAACCAAAAGGTATATTTGACAATAAATCTTCATTCTTATTAGGGGCGAGATATTATGAACACGATGGGGTATATTGGCTACAACCCGCAAGTGCTACTGAAGGAGGAATTAAACAATTTTTAGAAGCCTATGAGTTACAAAAAGACGATGAGGATTTCTTTATTGAAGTATTACAACCGATTTATAATGATGATGGAGTTCTAATGGTTGATAAAAACGGAACTGTGAAAGAGGACTTCGTTAAATTGCCGAATCCCGATAAATTAACGGAATTGTATGCGTTATCCGCAGGTATTAAAGAAGTATATTCTCCCGATAAAGTAAAAAGTGAGGTTGAGGATGCAATTGAGTTCTTATCAAACCTCAAGCCGGGTGATTTCCCTCCAATTTTGGATAAGTATTTCAAATCTCAACAAATTCTCAATCCTCTCGCTTTAGTTACTCAAGTGGAGAGCGTTAGTGCGAGAAAGAAGACTCATGTAATGGCGGCTTCAATTTGGAAAATATACAAATTATCTAAATTAGAGGATATACGAAAAGAATCTTATGAAGCATACTTAGAGAAAATGTTAGTGCGTAAGGAACGAATGACAGGTATGCAATTAACTTTTGACTTCTTAGACGAAAATGAAGAAAAGATTGTTAGGGACATGGCTTCTTCATACTCCCTTAGCCAACCTTACATTAAGAATAATATGTCGTCGGATGATTTAGATGCCCTAAAAGAAGTCCGATTACTGACTGATAGGTTATACAAAAGGGATGGCATGACTCATCTTGGGATTTATTACAGCACACCTGTTAATTGGGGATTAATCAAAGACATTAATGGCAAGGTCAATCACTTAGAGCAAGAACATGAAAATGAAGTGAAAAGAATTAGAGCCTTAGAGCGTAAGAGAGATGAAATTGACAGGAGAATTCGTAGGGCATTCAAAAACGCAGGTGGATGGATTAGTTATAATAAATCCATATCCGATTATATGTATAACATACCTTCGGCGGGTGAAAAATATACCAATGAAGAGATATTTAGTCTATTGGGAATCTCCGACCCCGATTACTCGGTTGCTGAAATTGTTGAACTAAATGATAATCGGCCTACTACAAGGGCTAATTTTAATAATAGTGGTTTGATTACTGAATTAACGCTCACAGCATCTCAAATGCAATTATTGAAGAATTACTTTGATAAAAAGCAAATGGCTAATTTAGGAATGGGTCAAGCCCCGACAGTTCCGACTGTTTCAACGCCAACGCCAACGCCAACGACATCAACACTTTCTTATGACACATTCATTAACTCTTCGCAAAGAGAGCAATTAGAAAGAGATATTATAAAAGAGAAGTTCCCCGAAGAAATGGGTGAAGGTGTGAAGGGCTACATTTATTCTATATCTAAAAAGTCATACAATAGACCATATCCCAAGAACACTAAGTATGTAGGGGTCATTACGGCCAACAATGCCGACCCTGCATTAGATGGTTATTTCCTCAATTTCCCCTTCAAGGAAAATGAACTGCCTCAAGGCAGGTATGGTGCTTCACCCGAAGGAATGGCTGTTATCATGGACTTCAAGACGGGTATTTTAGATACAAAATGGTATCGGACTCAAACAATAGTTAGCAAAGTATCTATGCGACAAGACTAAATACCCCGACTGCTTGGGCTATAACATGGAAGCCCACTTAGAAGGAAGCGAATGCGGAAGGTATGTTTATCAAGTAATCACCGAAGAAGGTAAGGAAATTGATAGGTATTTGGTTGAAGACCGTATGGCGAGCAATTGGTGAATAATATGCCTAAGAAAGAAATTACTTGCCGTCTTTGTAAAGAAACATTTATTGGCTACGGTCATTCTTTGAAAAAAGGTTACGCTTGCGACACCTGCAATCAAAAAATTGTATTGCCTAATCGGATGAAAGGTATTCACTTTTGAAGAAGCAATTTTCCGCTTTCAAGAAATTATGATTCTTGGACTGATTAGCATTAGATAGTTCAAAATACAATACTTAATTATGGGCTTACCTAAAGACTTTCCCCCTGTTGAAATCATACAGGGATTGGAGAAGGAATTAGATTTGCCTTTTCAATACTTTATGGTTTCATTAGAGGGTGAAATTGAAGCCTTATTTGGTAATGACATTACTCAACAGATTGTTTCTTTTGAAACGCAAATTAAGAGCCTTAGTGAACATGAAATGCCTTCATTTGAAAGTCTTATGGGTGGAATGCAACAAGAGGACAAAGAAGCCGTTAAAGAAGCGTTAAAAGACATGGTTATGAAAATTGAAGAGGAAACAGAAGTTCCTTTGATAGAATATAGCGAAGTCGGCCAACCTAAATTTGATGATGAGAAATTCTATTGTCCTTAATCAGCGCATCAAGTCCATCGTATAGCGGCCTGTATGTCCCCCAAATAAGAGTAAAACGAGTAAAACCCCCTGTTTTCTCCAAGAACCTCTCTCATTAGAGGGAGAATGTGTGAATTTTCTTATGATACTATGAAGTCTATGTGATACGCAAAATAACCCAACCTTTAGATAAGAGGAAAACACATAACAAATAGAAGAGAAGGTAAAGTGGTTACCTTATGAATAAAACACATAATAAAAGAAGTGATGAAACATGAATAAGGAAAACAGATTTAGAAAGACAATTTTAGCAATTTTAACAGCCGTAATGCTCGCTATGAGCGCAGGTGTTGTATTAGCCGATGGAAGCGACCCCTTAGACCCCTCCGATGGTGGGGCTGATTGGGATGGCGACGGTTTAACCAATTCCGAAGAACAAACACACGGCACTAACATGAATAATGCAGACTCCGATGGTGACGGACTCCCCGATGGTTGGGAAGTATCAAACGGACTCAATCCTACAAACGGTGGTGATGCAAATGCAGACCCCGATGGCGACGGTTTAACCAACGCTCAAGAATATGCAAAGGGAACAAACCCTAACAATTCCGATACAGACGGGGATGGAAAACCCGATAATACAGATTCATTCCCAACAGACCCAAATGACGGAGAATACTCCGACTCCGATGGTGACGGTATTCCCGATGCTTATGACCCCGATTTTTCCGAATCGGATGAAGGCGCAGGTAATGGTGGCACAGAAGGCGGCGGTGAAGGTCAAGGCGAAGGCGAAGGTCAAGGACAAGGACAGGGACAAGGACAGGGACAGGGAC
>Ga0222717_10001495_pt1 | contig 19059 bp, 9 predicted proteins | sample C33_18DmetaG_FD_165053 | JGI IMG/M metagenome (GOLD analysis project Ga0222717, IMG submission 165053) | Estuarine water microbial communities from San Francisco Bay, California, United States - C33_18D | ecosystem: Environmental > Aquatic > Marine > Unclassified | place: USA: California...
TACCGTTGCCGTGTAACTACTCCCACCCGAAACGGCAACAACTGTAGTTACTTGTAGTTTATTCCTATTAAGTGCTTGGTTTGGTCGCCATGGGAAAACCAATATTCTATCATCATCAAGAGCATATACAATAGGATTGGAGTATTCAGTTATTCCGACTGGAGGCGAAAGGTCTAGTTGTCCTGCGGTATCTGGACTAACATAGTAGTATTGACCAACTGTCAACCCATGTGTACTTACAACTGCTTGACCGACTGAAGCAAACTTAAAGTTATCAGTATCAATTATTTCTGTTACTAGGGCAACACCCAAAGTATTAACATCATCTGATTGTGCTTTAGTCCATGTACCACTATTGTTATAGATAGCATCCAGTTGAGTAAAACCGTGAGCAGATAATGCTACTGTTATAGTATCTTGAAATCCAGTATTAGTTATTTGACCCGTTGCATCGGTTGTTAAAGACTGTCCACTAATAGAAGCAAGATTGGAGATAATCAGATTAGAACTTAGCGTCAAGTCTGTGGCAACAACTGCAACTGTTAGATTTGTTAAGTTGCTTCCATCTCCATAAAAGAATGCACCACTAATGTTGGCAGTAGTAGCAATGTCCACTTGTATAGAATCAAATGGTATCGCATTAGCACCGCTAATACTAACATGCTCAAGACCGTGTATTGCATTATGTCCACTCATCTATTTCTCCTTACTCATATTTATATTGTTGGTAGAATTGATTTATAAGGATGACTTACATCCAAACTATCCACCAGTCTCCATTTCCATGCCAAATAACCTTCTATTTTCTGTTGGGTTGCTAGGTCTTCTGAACCATCCGTGAAAATGAACTCTGCGATACCACCTTCCCAATAAGTCCACGATTGAGCTCCGCCAAACAATCTCCATGTCTTTGTGTGGGATATTGGAGATGTTACCACAAAAATATCACCAGGTATCGGTAACCCATTTACTTCTTTGTTTGTGTTTGTGGTGCTACCATTTCGGTAAGTTGTTGCTCCTGTGGATTCTCTATAGTCAAAGTTCTTTCCATCCTGTGACCCATCAAATACATTACTACCACCGTTTCTACCCGTCAAACGAACATTGCCATCTGTTGAATAAAACATAGAATTGTGAGATGTCCAGTTCCCACCATCATCCGCATGATATACCACACAATATACTCTTTTTACTGGTTCTGCTTCAGATGACATGACCAATGTTCTAAGGGTATTATCACCAGACACAGTGGGAAGGTCATTCAAGTTACTATCACTAGCATTATAAAGTGGTTCATTTGAGGCCGTTCCTTGGGTTAAGTGGTTTTCGTTACCACTTTTATCTGACCAGTTAGAGACACCCTGTGACCCTAAAGTTATAGTTGCAGAGTCCATAGCATCATACCAAGCAACCACAGAACGAACTACTTTTGGTGTATAAGGAGGACTTCCTATTAACCTTCCACTTTTTCCTATATTAACATCACCAACCACTGCACTACTTGTTCCTCCAAGTATCACCAATGTTAAATCTTGGCCAACTACACTTGCGTCTACAGTTGGACTTGTTGTATATTGTAAAGTTATTTCATGGAATTGACCATCATTATCAACTGAACCTGTTGTTTCTGCAAGTACAGTACCAACTGCTAAACCACCAGCTCTAACATCTGTTCTATCATATACACCATTGTCTACTGCTAATAACTTAAAACTATACCAACCACTAGCAGTTCCAGAACCTCCATTATAGTTAATCACACCAAGGTCGTATTGGTATTTGATTTTTACTTCGTATGTAACGAAATTAACATCAATAGTTCCTATCTCTCCTTGTGCCGTAGTGATACCACTATTCGTATAACTAAGGTTCCATGCTTGTTTATCCGTTGCAGTAGTTGTCCAGTTACCACTTGTATCACCATAGTCCAATGCCATTCTATTCGCACCGAAACCTTGTGTTGCCCTCACCCAACCAGTAGGATTTACAGAACTATCAACACCATTTGGGTCACTTGATATATCTGGAGTTTCCCAATCTTCTGTGAATAATGACGCACCTATCGGAGTAAGTAGAACACCTGTTGGTATCTTTAGTAAACTACCCATTACTATTTCTTATACAAGTCTACTGCGTATATATCAACACCATCACTGAAGTTTATTGTTTTAGTGTTGGCGTCTTTACTCTCTACCCAAAGCATTCCATTAGGAGGTGAGGTTGGAGTTGAGAGATACTCAACAAAACTAATACCAGAACCACCAGTAGGTGCTGATTCAACTGTTACACCACTTTCTTGGACTTTACCAGAAGTATCTGTGGTTAGGATAGCATCTCCTAAATTCAAGTTAGATACAGTGAGGTCGCCTCCACCACTAATAGTCAGACTTCCCGTCATAGTATCACCAGTGATATTCACATAGAGGTCATCTAGTTGAGACAGACCACCAGTTATATTCAATGTGTTTGTTTGTAATGCTGAAATGCTTGCGAGAGTTGATGCAGACAATGCAACAACATCAGAATCCAAAGCAGAGTTAGCATCTAAAAACTCTAATGTAGTTATTTGAGCTGCCGTTGCCAAACCTTTTTGGGAATTTGTTGCATCTTGTATATCATCTGAACCATCGGTATGAGTGCTTCCGTGGTTAGTAGGTAATCCTTGGAACTGAACAAATTGAATTGCGTCTACATCAACCGTTACATTTCCATCTGCTAATACCATCCAACCAGATTTATTTAACAATGCACCTTCAATAACAAATGTATATGTTCCACCTTTTACTTCACCAGATGGGTCACCATCAAAGTCGGTTGTTCTTGTTAATACTGCTACCTGTGAAGGACTACCATTTGTAGTAACTTCGTATATACCATTATCAACATTCGTCAAGTTAGTAGATGAACCATCTTCGTCTTTGACTAAAACTCTATCTCCTTGGTCTAATCCATGACTATCAACATACACTGAACCACTAATTCCATTCGTAAGTGTTTTACCGACTCCACTTCCAGCAACTACCCAAGTATCACCACCACTGATATTATCCAAGTAAGTAGTAGTAGCAACATGAACTGCTTCTTTCGGCGCTACTCCTGCTGAAGACGCATCAACATATTGTTTTATAGATTGCTGACTTGCTACTTTATTTGGGTCGTTACTAACCAAATCCGTTTCATCTAGGAACCAACTTTTTCCTGCCAAGGAAATGTCTGCATCTAATGTTACAGTGTTTTGTAATGATGTAATATTCCCAGAGTTTGTGGAGATAGTAAGAGCATTCGCAGAAATGTTTACTACATTTGTAGCAATATTTGTTGCGTTATCATCTATATCATCTTGTAACATCCCAGTTAGACCACTGATTATGCTAGTGTTCATACCACTATCCACTACCTCACCAGTATCATCTACTGTTAGGAAGTTATCTGCAATATTAGAGAGATTCGTAAGGGATAATCCAGAACCACTTACGGGAGTTATCTCTAACTCACCAGACATTGTATCGCCAGTTTTATCGACTCCATTGAAACGACTGTTTTGGACTATTACATAACCTGTTACATCATCTAATATAGAAAATCCTTTACTCTCTGCCGTTGCCGTAAAAGTCTGTATTGTTTGGTCACCCATCTCTTGACCAGAAATGGTCTGTACTGTTGCTTCATTTGGACCAAATTTAACAATCCTTAAAATATCTCCTTCATGTTCGGGGTCAGCATTAGGTATAGTTAAGTCTACTTGACCTAGTGTAGTATCTATGATGATAGTACCATTTCTTTGAGAAACTGTTGAAGTTGTTGTGACTAATGTTTTAGGGTTACCTAGGCCTTTGTATTCGCTTGGACTAATACTGCCATTGATAATTAAATCACCAGTCATAGTATCGCCATCTATGTTGACATATCTTGAATCTATTGCTCCACTAACTGCACTCAAAACAGTTGTGTTTGTCCAACCACTTATAGCATCTGAATATGCTAGAATCTCATCCTGTTGAGGTGTAGTAATCAATACATCGTGGAGGTCTTTAATCTCTCCACTAGATTGAACTACCACTAATACTTGACCGTCATTGGTTGAGTTGAGTGCATAACCAATCCTCACTCTATGGAGAGGAGTTTCTGGTTCTATATTGGTCAATCCACCACTACTATCAAGAAATAATTGGTCACCTGTAGTCCAAGTGCTTGTGTTTATCTCTCTAACCACACCAAAGGTAGTGATAAACCCTTCTTGGTTATTTGTTATATTGTGAGTAGCAAGACCAATCACATCATCTGCCGTAAGTTCATCTGCGTTATCTGCTAATGCTACAGTTGGTCTATTGCCTTGCGCTCCATTAATATATACAACTTGTCCATTATTAATTTGAGAACCTGTTTTGTTTACAATACGAATCCAATTCTCTTCTCCAAGGTCAAGAGCAACATCTTCAATATCGTTGTATAGGTTTAATGTTCTTTTCTCACCATTATAAAATAACATACCTTCTTCGTATGCAGGGACATTACCACCAGATATCGGCTCCAAGTGTATTTCGGAAGTATGTATCTCATTGACATAGTTATCGTGTGAACCTATTTCTGGGACAAAAAGTGTACCCGTCATTGTATCACCAGTAACCTCGACATATCTTGTATCTAGTTGAGATAATCCACCAGTGATACCAGTTGTTTGAGATTCTAATGTATCCAAATCTGCACTAATGGTATTAATTAATGTAGTGTTGCTTCCTATTTCACTGATTAAAGTCGAACTTGTGTCGAATCTGCTCTGACTGCTATTCCAATATGCAAGTCCTTGGTCTGTCGGTGTTTCTTCTCTTGTTGCTACTGGTTGAAGATTACCACTTGTTCCTATAGCAAAAGTACCATTGTCAATGTTCTCATCAAGCACCAAGAAGTAATTATCTAGTGTTCCTCTGTCAACTTGAAGACCTGATTGACCCGCTAGAACACCTGCCCCAGTTTCCCCTTTATTGATAACAATGAGATTGTCTTCAACTGTAAGGGTTTGTGCTATTTCTGTCGTGTTACTACCACTTATTTGAACGATATTGCCACTTATCGTGATGTTACCATTGACTATTGCGTTTGCATTTAGAGTAAAGTCACCAGTCATAGTGTCACCAGTAACTTCTACATATCTTGTATCTAGTTGAGATAATCCACCAGTGATATTCGCAATGTCAGTTTGTATGTCAGATATATCTGTATCGTTATTTGTTATTTGCCCTTGAAGATTACCACTTACAGCGACTAAATCGGAATCTGTTGCATATGTAGCATCTAAGTTAGCAAATTGTGTTTCTAATGTGTCCAAATCACCACTAATAGTGTCAACATCAGTTCTTAAATCGGATATATCTGTATCGTTATTTGTTATTTGCCCTTGAAGATTACTGCTTATTACTGCTACTTCTGTAGTTGTTATACCTCCAGAACCGAGAGGAATGTTCGTTAAGTTGGAACCATCACCGAATATTAGATTACCACTAATATTCCCAGTAGTAGTCAAACCGCCAGAGATAGTGATTGTTCCACTGGTAGGTATGAACAGTTCTAACTCACGGGCATCATCAAACTCCGTGCCGTCACTGTTTACTAATCCTCTAATTTCGTTAGCCATTTATGCCTCAATTTACTGTTATTTATATGGGTTTATATATCTTCTTCATCTACTGGAAACCAAGATTCATCATAATCCTCTTTAACATTAGGATAGTCTGTATTAAATGCAATAGCAACTTCTTCTGGGAATTGTGCCGTGATAGCATCTGGTACTTGAGGGAATACCCACTTACCATCTACTCGTTGCTCTGGTATTGCCCATCTTTCCGTCTTTGCTTTGTTTGGTTCTAATTGACCCGTCTTAGCATTTTTACCAACTATTGGCACTTGTGCTACTAAACAGATATAATCCTGTGCCCCATTCGCAGTCGCTTCGTCATCAAAAACATAGTATTTACTCATAATTTTCTCCTTTTATTATATTTATACTGTAGGTGCTAATGTTTTGTAAGGATGTGATACTGGTAGGTTTATAGTTAATCCCCATTTGTGTGCTAAGTAACCTTCAAGTTGTTGTTTAACTTCTGTAGTTGGGACACTACTTAAAACTATAACCTCTGCCATGTCACCTTTCAATTTAAACGTGCTACTATTTTCCAATGCTCCAATGAAATCAATATTTACACTTGAATCAAACTCTACATACCACATTCTTAAATCTGCCTTTTGTGCTTGCGATAAACTCAAATCAATATCAGTTCCAGATACTACATCATTACCATTGGTTGATGCTGAACCAGTTGTTGAGAGACTACCATCTATACTAATGTCATAGTCATCAGTGTTTGTTCTAACAAATGTGTAATCTTGTAAATCAGTTACTTCACCAAATAAAGGTGATGTGATAGCATCTACTGAACTACCACTGATACTTTCTGTTACTACGAATACTGCTCTTGAATTAGTTATCTGTGAAGTTAGTTGTAAGTATGAACTATCAAATGATATAGCATTCTTACCATCTATTACTGTTCCCGATTCTGGTTTATCTATTTGGGTACTTTGGGTTGCGTGGTTGTTGTTACCAGACTTATCATCCCATTGGTCTAAATTGTCTTGAACATACAATACTTCCGATAGAGCATAGATATATGCTTTTTCATTAACCAAAGTAGAAGTTCCCCTTTGAAACATAAAAGTTTTTTCTGCTTGAGTAATACCGAAAGATACAGTGCCACTACCAACAGGACTACTTGTTTCCCCAGATTTATTAGTACCAGTCCAAGCACTACCATAATTAGCAAATGGAGGACCAGCGGGATGGTCTGGAACTGCAACACCATTTTCATCTTCTTTACAAATATTCTCTACCGCATTACCACCCCATAGATTTTCTACATCCCTTGCTATGATAGTTCCATCTAATTGTAGTATCGGACTTTCAACATCACTGGATGTAGTATTTGTATTATCTCTAACATTTACTGTAGCAGTTGAAACAACTGCGTTCCAATTCGCACCACTTAAACTTGGGGGGCCTAATGATACCGCATTATTAACATGGTCATTATATGCTGATATATCACTACCACTAGCAGAAATAGTTGTGCTTGTAACAAACATAAGTCTATATGCATCTCCCGCTTTCCATTCTTCATTTGTTTGTGGATTTAACCCACTATTAGCAGTAAGGTCAAGTATACCCTTTTCAGATTCAAGACCAGTTATGGTAGAAGTATCACTTGAGTCTAACCATAGTTCTGTAGAAATATCCGAAGGAATGAATAGATTTGGTTTTACTTCACTTGATAATGGAGCATTGTGTTTGTATTGGTGACTGTATGGTAGTCTATCTTCTATACCCCATTTGTGAGCTAAGTAACCTTCAATTCTTTCTATTTCGTCTGTGGTTAGAGTTCCAGATATGTAAATTATTTCTGATAAATCCCCATTCAATCCAGAATGACCATTGGTTTGACTTCTTGCTCCTATTACTATGTTACTCTTGAATGAATATGGAGTGTATGCGGTACTTGTACCAGATACTTGAACACCATTTTGTCTCACTTTGGAATTAGTAGATACTTCATACATTAGTTGTTGTTTGTCTCTAAGAAGCACACCGTTACTGTCTGAGTCTCCTGTACCATCATTATCTACTCTTGGTCCATTCAGTCCTAGATGTAAACGAATTTCATTACTACCATTATTTAGAGGAGCAGCCATTATCCAATTTGAGGTATCATTACTCAAATCATTCACTACCGCAAATACTGTTATATCATCAACTGGCATATTATCACCTGTCACATCTCTCCATATACTATCACCTTTATTACTTTGACTTGGAGGTGAACGAAAATTAAGAGTTGGCATACCATTAAACCCTGTTGGGTCATATATAGGTTGTACTGTACTTGAGTTTTGTGTTACATGTCTTTCAAATCCAGACTTATCATCCCATTGTTGTACTCCTGTGCCTATTGTTATAGTATCAGCGTCACTAGCATCAAACCACATTTGTGTTGTAAGTTGTGATGGTGTCCATAGTTCTCCAGAAGTACCTGTAACATTCCATCCTTTACCGATTAGGTTTGTTCTTGCAGTTTGCCCTACAACAGTAAGGTCATCTACATCAAGGACATTTCCAGATGCTTTGAATGTGCCGTTCTCTAAACCACTTCCATCAAGAGATACCAACAGATTTGATACTTCTGATTTAGGAAGTTCGTTTGAACTAACATTCAATGACGATAGATTTTTGTAACGAGACACATCACAAGCAGTCATATTGTTTCCACTTACTGCAATCTCTGTTATAGAACTATTATCTACATTCTTGATGTTAAGTAAATATGGAGGAAGGCCAGTATAAGTGTATGATGGAGTATCACTTGTCTCAGTTGAAAAGTCACCATAACTTATAGTCATACCACTCACTGCAACGGTGAATGACCCGTTGAAGGTTTCGTTTGATTTTATTACTCCAAAGTCTGCTTTCATAATTATACCGTTGGTGGTGAACTCTTATAAGGATGGTCAGAAGGCAATCTATCTGCTGTTCCCCACTTCCAAGCAAAGTATCCATGAAGTCTATCTCTATCATCTTGAGATATTATACTATCAGTGATAATTACTTCCCCGAACAATCCTCTTGATTCTGCCCATGCCTGTCGTCCTATCATGTTTGCTTCCATTGTAGAAGCAGTTCTAGTTCCGCCTTCAAATTCGTATTCTCCATCAAGCATATAACCGTTTCCAGTGGAATCCAAAATCCAACCAAATGATTGAGTTTCATTATCTATAGGAACAAGGTCATCTGAAGAATTCGCACTACTAGGAGTCCAATAATTCCAACTTCTCAAATAATTAGTTCCAGCATTCTTAATGGTTGCGGATTGGTGATTACCAGTGCCACCAAGAATAGTAAAGTCACCATAATGAACTAATGCACTATCGAGAACTGGTTTAACTAACACATGGACTTCCTTATCATCCATAACAATGTTCGCTCCAGATATTGTCATACCAGTCCAATAATTATTACCAAGATTGGGAAGGTCTGCCGCTGTTCTAATAGCATTGAGTCCGTTAATAGTTGAATCGTTGTAGAACTGATTGTTCTGAGTTCCTTGTAGTGCATGTCTACCATTTCCAGACTTGTCGTTCCACTGAGATACTCTGTCGTTTCCTAAACCATCTTGTACTACAGTAATAGAAGATACATCCGAAGCATCATACCAAAGAGCAAGTGCTAAATCGGAAGGATGCCATAATACTCTATTAACTTCCCATCCTTTCTTATAGTCCAAATTCAACACAGAGGTTAATGCTTCACTTGAAAAACTACCTCCAGATATATTACCAGTGATGGTCAAAGTTCCGTCAGTTGTTCCTTGACTATCTAAATCTGTAAATACCCTAGCAAGACTGTCTTTTGTAAGTAAGTTGTCACTAATGTTAAGGTCGGTTAGGTTCTCAAATTGTGTTACATCAACTTCTGAAAGACTATTACCAGTTATAGAAATACCAGTGATAGTATCCAAGTTAACATCCTTTACATTGATAATATAAGGCGGAGTTCCTGTGAATGTATGCGAAGGGTTATCACTTACTTCTGTAGTGCCGTCACCATAACTTATCGTAGCACCCGAATCGGAAACCGTGAGACTTCCATTGAAGGTCGCATTCGTCTTCAATACTGCTAAATCTGCCGTTATCTTATCTAAACTCATGGTGCTACTGTTTTATAAGGGTGCGATACTGGTAGGTTTACCGTTAATCCCCACTTGTGTGCTAGGTATCCTTCTATCTTTTGTCGGGTTGCTTCGTCTATTAGACCTGTAATTATTGCCTCGCAGAATGTTCCAGATGATGATAGTGCGAGGTTGTTGGAGGACATAATTGAAATGCGAGCTCCGTGGTCTTCGGGGAATACATTATCGTACAACTTGTCTATTCCCTCTTGTGTTCCATCTATGAACACATTGAAGAAACTATCTGGCAATGTAGCACTAACATCCCATTGTAGATTTGCGTTGTATAGAAAATGACCAGTAGGTGTTGTGAATGATTGTGACCCACTAGAAGTTGACCTCTTTCCAAACGGGTTGAAGTATGATTCTGCCGTGTACATGTCGTCTTGAAAGTTTAAAAAACTAGAGGAACTATGTCCTGCCGTTTTATCACCAACCATGAACACCGATAGACTACCTGCATCGCCTATTCCGTCCCATCCATTCGTATAAAGCACTTGGTCTAGGGTTTCGTCAAATGTCATTACCTGCAAACCATTTAGGATTCCTAATGTTGGTTGCTTACTTCCAGTGCCTTGTATTAGGTTATTGTCATTTACATTGTCACTCTTATCATTGAATTGCGAAACACCTGTTTCTATGGTTATAGTAGAAGAATCACTAGCGTCAAACCATAATGAGGTTGAAATACTAGATGGTTGCCACAATACACCATTAACATTCCAACCTTTACCTACCAAACTATAAAAAGTAGAAATATCACTTGTATAATCTCCACCAGATATATTACCAGTGGTAGTAAGTGTACCATCCTCTTGTTCATTCTCGTCCAAATCAACTAATATTTGACTTATGGTATCTTTACTCAATAGGTTATCTGCAACATTTACATTGGTAACATTCTTGAACTTAGAAACATCCACATCCACTAAACTATTACCACTAATAGACATTGAAGTAACATCACCCTTTTCAGACGTTATATTGAGAAGGTATGGAGGAACATTCGTGTAGGTATGAGAAGGAGAAGTAGTATAAGTGTCAGTGGTCATATCACCATAAGCAATATCGGCACCAGAGACGCCAGCAGTGAATGAACCAGTAAAGGTCACATTACTTTTCAATACTGCCAAGTCTCTTGACTTATCTAATTCTGGTGCTACTATCTTTGCCATATTACCAACTTACCACGACTGCATATTTAATCCAAGTATTAGTTGCTATACACTCATACTTGTATCCCAAACCGTAACTCCATTGTCCTTTAACTCCTGTTGCATTAGGACCAGTAATTTCTTCAACTGGAACATATAGTTCTTGAAGTTCTGTACTAACTAAGTCACCACTATTATCTACTTGTGTGATATTTTCCTCAGATGTAATCAAATCTGGTAAATTGATGCTTGCTCCACTCACGGTCAATGTGCCCGTCATTGTATCACCCGTTACATTTACATAAGTCCCATTAAGATTGTTAATCGCAGAAGTGAATCGGTTGTCTTGGATAATCAAGTATGAACCATCATTATTCATTACGGTGAAACCTTTATCGTCATCATCCGTATCAATAGTCTGTATAGCAGAACTTCCTATATTCTGGCCAGATGTTGTCTGAACAGTTGCTATACCACCACCAGTTTTTATAATCTTTAAAGTATCACCTAAGTTACCCGATATGGCATTTATGATAGTGAGGTCAACATCGTCAATAGTAGTATCAATGAGTATAGTACCAACATGTTGTGATGTAGATAATGGCACTGCACCACCAGAAAGAGGAACTGTTGCGGAAAGAGTATTGATAGGCAGTCCAAGACCGTGATATTCATTTGCTTGGAATTCACCAATAACCGTCAAGTTACCAGTCATTGTGTCACCCGTTACATTAACATACAAATCATCTAATTGAGTTAATCCACCTGTGATACCATTTACTTGTGTTTCTAATACATCTAAGTCTCCACTTATAGTATTAATTAATGTGGTTTGGTTTCCTATGTCTCCACTTATAGTATTAATTAATGTGGTTTGGTTTCCTATGTCTCCAATTAAAGTTGAACTTGTATCAAATCTGCTTTGACTACTGTTCCAGTATGCAATTCCTTGGTCTGTCGGTGTCTCCTGTCTCGTAGCAACTGGTTGTAATCCTCCACTAGTTCCAATAGAAAAAGTCCCATTATCAATATTTTCATCAAAAAGGAATAAGTAGTTATCTTCAGTTCCTCTATCTACTTCAATTCCTGCTTGATTTAAAGTAACTCCAGCTCCAGTTTCTCCTTTGTTAATAACGATGAGATTGTCCTCAATCGTGAGAGTTTCTGCTACTTGTGTTATATTAGAACCGCTTATTTGAAGGATATTACCATCAATCGTAATATTACCATTTACGAACGCATTGGCATTTAATGTCAAGTCACCCGTCATCGTGTCACCCATTACATTAACAAATCTACCATCTAACTGAGTTAATCCACCAGTGATTCCGTTTGTCTGGGTTTCCAGTGTATCCAAGTCACCACTGACTGTATTAATTAGTGTAGTGTTGTTGTTAATTAAAACTTCTAATCCTGCTGATACTACTTGAAGTTCCGTGTCTGTTGCATATCCATCTCCAATACTCACAAAACTGTACCCACTATCAACAAGTGTACCAGTTGCATCAACTGTTAAGAAGTTTCCAGAAATAGACGCAAGAGTTGAGATAGTCAAATCTCCAGTCATCGTGTCGCCATCAATGTTTACATATTGTGGGTCTAATGCTCCACTTAAATTGGCATATGAGAGGTCTGGTGAAATGTCTCCTTGTGGGACGAAAGCGATGCCTCCAGCACTAACGGTTAGAACATATGAGTCAAACCCTGTATAAGTGATTGGAGTGTCTGTAAGACCCAAAAAATCACCAGATAGGTTATCAATTTGATATTGTAATCCAGCACTTACTGTTTGAAGTTCACTATCTGTGGCAAACCCATCACCTAATGATGATTCTGGTTTAAATATTACTTTATTACCACTTACTGATAATAGGTATGTGTCTGACCCTACATAAGTTGAGGGGGTATCCGTTAGTCCTAAGAAATCACCAGAGAGATTATCTATTTGAAACTGAAGACTGGAACTAATACCAGCAACTAAACTTTCTGTTGCAATTACATCTTCTCCAGTGGAAGTCTTTATGATTAAATCATTTGTATTATTCCAATAGACGATAATGTGGTCGCTCGTAGTCGGGTTTCCAATTACGGACTTCTGCTTAAATTCTATTCCACCTTGCTTAAAACCTGCCATCGGCACTCCTTAAAGGACATTTTAAAACAATTAACTAAATTGTCAATATTATTTATATTAGATGTCTGTACTATGTGGGACCATGATACTTGCTTTCTTGATCCCTTCGTTGATAACTCCTAGTTGCGTTACATCAGGAGCATCTGGGACATGCCTAAAGCCACCTGTATTGATTACACCACCTGTAGATTCATCACTAAGTAAACCAATACCCCTAACAACAATATCCCCATTAGTTACAGAAGAATCGAGTTTAATCGAACCCGAAACTACATCAATGGACACTTTGTTGTTAGCGCTCGTACTATTGTTTATTTGTAAGCCACCTGACCAATTACGAATATTACACTCAACTCCATCAGTTCCTGTTAAATCGCATTCTGGTTTAGTATCCCCTGCCACAGAAGAATAACAATCAAGAATATTAAATCTAACTGCGTTAGGATCAACTGCAAAGTTATCTCCAAACGCAACATTTCTATATGTACCACTCAACCCACTAAGGTTATTAAGAGAGCAATTTCTCATGAGAACTGTGCCATTTTGCTCTCCTGTAACAAAGAACTCTTCGATAACGGTTTTGTCATGATCACCAGAAGCATCTAGAATAAGTGTTTGTGCGCCACCACCAGGAGATATCCTAAACCCACTAACATCTTCATCAACTGTCAAAGTTGAGTCTACTTTTAAACTAACCAATCCAAGGACATTAGAAATAGCAACTGCGTCCAATAGATTGTTTACTGGTTGCACAGGAGTTCCCACCGGATAAGTAGTACCACTAAAACTAGAAGTAGCGTCGATCCACACTGAGCCTTGGTGAGAAGCAACCTTATCTGCATCAGATAGAGAAACGAACTGAATAGCACCATTTGTGTCGTCTAGTACAATACCATCTACAGATTGAGCAAACGCATTAAGAGTAGCGTTTGTGTCACCTACATTATCACGAATCAATCTAACGTTAGTTTCCATGAAAAAGAAAATACCCGTTGGAAGGGAAGCAAGAGTAACTTGACCACCACCATTCATAAGGTAAGACATGCCATCTTGCGTAACCAATGCATCTTCTACCTCATCAAATGCCTGTTGTGCGGTAACCGTTCCATTTCCAATGCGAATGTTCATCCTAGAACCATCCGATGATGGAACCACCGAAAGCAATGCTGAAGAAGTTCCTTGATACATAGCAACACCATCTGGTTGTAATTTTTGAGTCAAGTCACCACCAACAGACACATCATCTCCATTTGCATCGAAAGACGCTAATTCTGGTTCATATCCCTCTCTATTAATACAATATTGCCACGTTCCTGTAGCACCTGTAGGCAAGTCAAGGTCATATGTACCAGTGACATTTACTTGTCTATCATAAACATCCCCATTATTGTCTAAAACTTGGACATTTGTGCTTGTTAAATCAATGATAGTTAAGGTCGCAATATTAGGAGGTGTCCCATAAGTCCCATCATCTGCTTGAAATCTCACGAAGTCACGATGAGGGCTCCCAGAAATGTCAACCACTCTAGTTCCCGCTACCACATCACCTCCACCATTATGTAAATCACCTCTCAGTGTTTCATATTCGTTATCACCAAGACTCAAAACCATCTCTGGCCAATCAAATGGATCTTTACCAGCGAATGTAGCATCAAGAGATAGATTATAGTTCAACCATCTTAAGATCGTTTCCCCTGTGTTATTATTGGAGTCCGTAATCGTGATGCTATAGTCCTTTGCTCCATCACCAGCATCCCAAGAAACAGGAGAAAGAGTATCATCTGTAAGCGTCAAACCCGTTGGGGATGGATCACCAGAGATAAGACCTGTAATGGTTTCTGTGGCAAGGTTGACAACATAAAGTCGTTCTTCTAGTGTCCCATAAACATCTATGACATCAAATTCTGATTGTCTATAACCATTTGCTTGTACTTTGAAATCCAAATGACTTGAATAATCAAAGTTACCATGGGTAACATCGCCATAAAATTGTATAATTTGATCTACATTTCCTAAATTATTTGTGTCATTAACTGTCCCTCCTGATACTTGTTCATATTCCGCTAGCACACTAGGGGTCATGTCTGTAGAAAGAATCGCACAATATTTAGAAGACACACCACCACTGATATTCACATATCTAAACCCATCTCTTGAAAGATAAGAAAGTGATGATGGAGTGAATTCAAACCCTTCCTCAAGAGAAAAAGAGTCTGAACCATAAGTACGAATAGGAAACCTTGTGTTCGTTAATGAACTTTCGTTTATCCAAGATTCAATCATGAAACTATACCAATTTTGCACAGTTGTGTCAGTTGAAACCCCAAACATCATTCCAGAAATATCTACTGTTGCTGTTGGCCCAAAAGACAACCCCGATGATGCTTCGTATGCTCTATCAACTTCTTGCTCAACACTAATATTAACTGTTGCGATGGCGATTTGGAAATTACTTATCAATTGAGGCACATACCCCGCTTTCATGATAGTGTAATCATAGTTCCCATATGTTATGTTAGGGACTACTTCTGTAGTCCCAGTAGAGTTATTTCTATATACCTCGTTGGTTGTTCCTGTTTCAAAACCTACAACTTGAGATCCTGCTATGAGACCAGTGAGGGTAATAGTGGATGTTGATTCTAGGATTGTAATGCTGGGTCCGCTATTCGTGGTGATGGTCGAGACCCCTACTTTGTTTAAAGTGACTTCTCCTCCAGAACTATTGGTAACTGTATCTATAGTACAAGTGTCGATATCGTATGACCCTGAAACAGAAAAGTTTAAGGTTTCTGTGCAAGTGACATTAGTTATCGTTGAAGGACCATTATTGTAATTCACATCACAATCAAATGTTCCACCATTTAAAGTCGTGCCATTATCAACTGACGCACTTCCTGATATCGAAGTTGCTCCTCCTGTAAACACATCACTCTTAACTGTCAATGCTGAATAGTTTTGTTCGTATGTTTCTTCGTAAGTAGAAGTTAGGTCGGTTGTCCCTGACCATAATCTTAGATTGTCGTCAATAGTTCCTTGGAATGTGGTATATGAAATCACATCAAACCCTCTTACGGAATTATTAATGGCCCCAACCCCTGTATCAGTGCCGAATGCCCAACTATTAGGGGTGAAGGAAACAGACGATACCAAATCACTTGCTGTTGGTGTTCCTGTCGTACTCACATAAAGTTCTGCTACCTCATTACCAAGGTCAATGAGATAAGCAACATGATAAGATGTGTTACCAGAGATAGGATATGTTATTAAGTCATCTACGTTACTTGCACTTGTTGTCAATTCTCCATCACGGATACCCAATGTCACACCATAGGAGCTTCCCCCTGACTCTAGTATAACTTGGTCATCTGTGATATTGGAATCTGTAGTAAAGTCTATCGTCCATATAGCATCATTGGAACGATATGAATTGTCTATGGAATGCGTCCCTTCTACATAACTAGCAGTTGGCGAACCTGATATATCTGCTATATTAATGGTTTGGTATATGTCAGCATTAGAATCTATCGTTCCCTTAAAATTCATATAAGGAGCAATCATTCTATCGGAAGAAGCATAAGGCGCACCAACACCAGAGTCTTGGTTATCACACCAATCACTTTCAGAAAAGGTAGAAGAGGTATCAACCAAGTCAGACTCAAATGGCATTTGGGTTTCAGATAAATAAAGTTTTATCTCATCGTTTGTTAAATCAATCTTTATAGTGGAGTAATACTTCGCACCAGACACCACTGGGGTAGAACACCACAATGTTGTTGTGTTTCCCGCATAAACTTCTAAATTACCCTTACTAAGTCCTAGAGCAACACCAAGGCCTTTCGACCCTGCTTCATATAGGATTTGCTCGGATTGAACATCTGCTCCCGTGGTGAACTCTATACCTAACAAAGCATCACTTGTTGAATATGAATCAAAACTTGCTTGGTGTGGACCCTCTGCCAATTCTAAAGTAGGATTAACATCCCACTTATATCCAGTTTGTACCCTAGTTGCGTCAAAAGCAGAACTAGCAGACAAATCAATCGTCAAAGTAGAGTTCCCTATTTCTAATTGATTACCATTACGAGTAACGATTAACTCAGTAGAATTTGCATAATTATCAACAAAGAAACTCTTTGCTCTATCATATACTTGCTGCGATGTGTTTAATAATGAATAGGCATCTACGGTTGCTTTGGTGGTTTCAGTTATTTGAGAGTCATTAACAAGATTAGGCGTTAACTTATAATCTTCTAAAATCTCCTTGGAACCAACATCGAATGTAATGCCTGTGGTGTAGTCTAGTTGGCCATTATAACTGACATGGACGACTGTTAATGGTAGTCGATATTCCCCATTAATATGCTTGTATGTCCCAGTATTGGTGTTTATCATTTCTGGCGTCATTTTATTGGCAACTTGATTCATATTGGAGTTAATACCCAAATCATACGGATGAACCTTTCCCCATTGAATTGCTTCTGACAAAGTGCCACTTAACGATAGGGTTGAAGTTGAAAGTTCTTCTCCACTATAGTCATAAACATATCTATTAGTACCATCGTCTGCGTTAGGACCAACCGCAATCGTGTTTAATGTTCTAAAAAAAGAATAATAAGTAGCGTCTAGTTCATCAACCCCTCTACATGCTATGAACTCCCCAACAAAGCAGTCTGTCAATTCAAACTTCCCTCTTCTTTGCGTAACATAACGAGGACTTGAGAATTGCTTTAATATTATAGGACTGGAGAATGTATCCATGGTAGCACCCCTATCCGCATCGATGATTTCAAACCCTTCAGTTGTAGTCGGATTGCCAAAGAAAGATATACTATCCATACTGACATATCTTGTATTCTTTAACGAAGACCCCTCCTCTACTGCTATTTGGCCATCTGGTGTAGCGGTCCCTTCTCCAAAAATAACCGATTCCTCTAAATCATAGATATATCCCCCGGAATAATACCCTGCATTACCACCACCATCGAAATGTATCGTAGAGTTCCTTGCCCTTATCCTCCAAGTGTTGCCTCCCATTGAAATAGGAGTTATCGCCGACGTCGAACTATTCAAGACAACAAGGTTACCGGGAGAAGTTAAATCACCAGAACTGTCTTCGCCCAATACGATATTATTAGTACCAGATGCCCATTCAACTTTGTCAACTATTAGTGTTCTATCTAGGTAGAAATCTCCCGATATTTTCAATTTCTCATAAAAACTTACATCAATAGACCTATCTCCACCAGTGCTAACGACACCAGAAATGCCTATTAAATCAGTCGCATACGCAGGAGATGCTGACTGCTCTAAGGTTGTTCCATTGATAGTAAAACTCATTAAATGCTATCCTTAAAATGGTGAAACGAAAGATGCTTGAAGGAGTGGTTTCTTTTCGTTCAAAATGTCTGCTAATCCTGCCTCTGTTGCAAAATAAGCACTAGCAACATTCGGGAGATTATGCGTAGCAAGGTATTCGTTTACGTCGGGGATATAGATCTTATAGACTGTATCCACATCAAACACCCTAGTGCCATCATCCAATGTACCATAAGGAACGAACTCTACAGTTAAGGTTTGTTTAGAGTTTCCCGATACAGGGAATTCGAATGCATATTTCTTAACATGCAACCCATCCATCTGAAAGTCACTGCTTTTCTTTATGTATTCGCTATTTCCTATCTGTATCATATTGTCTGCCCTCTTGTTGCTATCGCACCTGTTAAATTAGATCCATCAAATGCACTATAAAAACTATCTAAAGTGGAGTCATAAGGTTCTGGAACAAACCTATAATAAGTCGTTCCCCCATACACATAATTATACACATCTCCTCCGGAAATATTTATATTTAAAGATGGTTCCGCTGTCCACGAATTAACTAAAGAAAACCAACTCTTTTGAATGGATGTTTCTAAGGCGGTCAACTCGGCATCGGTAGCAAAACCGTCATCTAAGTTATCTATTTGGTCTTGTATGTCACCACTAATTGCCGCTAAGATTG
>Ga0222717_10001502_pt1 | contig 19027 bp, 12 predicted proteins | sample C33_18DmetaG_FD_165053 | JGI IMG/M metagenome (GOLD analysis project Ga0222717, IMG submission 165053) | Estuarine water microbial communities from San Francisco Bay, California, United States - C33_18D | ecosystem: Environmental > Aquatic > Marine > Unclassified | place: USA: California...
TTTTCATAACAAGGCTACTTCCGTTGATGTCTCGCAAGCGTTGAGCAATGCGGTGCGATTTATATTCAAAGAACTTGTTCTTCTTTAAAAAGTTTTCAAAGTCTTTTAAGCGGAAATATGTAATGTTAACCTCTTCATCAGTCCAAGGTTTACGAAGTAAGATTTCTTCTTTATCTTGCGCAACCTGTAAATGGCGGCAGAACTCTTCTAAGTAATCGTAGAACTGACCACTTATACTGGCGTCTTGTGCTACTTCAATGATTGCGCTTTCGTTATCTTTCATCTCATTAAGCAGTGTGCTTATCCGAGCTTCCCATTGTTGCTTGGCAACAGAGCGTGGCATAAAGTTAAGTTGCTCCATGCAAGCTTTTTGAAATGTCATCTGGTTCATTAGTGCGTCCGTGTCCATTTCTAAGGGTTCACCGTTTACATCCATAAACCAAACGGGTGGGGTAGAGTTATATTTTCGGAGATTTGCGATGGTAGCACCGGCTACCGCGGCACCTATGCCGAACTTACGTGTCCGACATAGGTCTTTATTACAGTGCGAATTGATTGGGGCGTCTGAACATTTGTACGCGTAATCTTTCCGCTCAACTTGTTTGGCAACAACATTTACCTCCGAGAGTGGCAATGGCGGAGATATGTACTCCATGTTGAAGCGTAGTATCTCTGATTCCCAACTGTCTGGGTACGCCTTTCGTAAGTAAACGCCGATGTTGAATAGACCATTGTTTCGTCCTCCTTCACTAATACGAGCTTTACACAGTATCTGTAGGCAGGGCGGACCATCCTTGAGTAGGTCGGTTTCTCCGCCACCTACTACTTGAAGCTTAACAATTTGTTCAGGAGTTTGTACATGCTTTTCGTACAGTTCAATAAATTCTTCCAGAGTTGCGGACGTGCCGTCATCTAAAAATGCGTAACGTAAACCGTTCTCGTGGTCATAATAAGGTAGGTTTAAAAAGTTACCTACATCCCCGCGGTCGAGGTGTAACCTAATCTGTTTTGGAAATATTTCGCTTTCGCCATACCCGAGAGCCGCGGCTATTGATTGCAGAGCCTTCTGCATATCCTTGGCTTCTGTCCACTCACTTGCAAACAAGAAGCAGTGCGCTCCACCGGATTTAGACCGGCAAACTACCATAGGTATATTTAACCTGCGTATCTTATCTACCAGTAATTTGTGATCTAACGGGTACTGATCAATATCGATACAGCCCCATTTACAACAATTATCTTCATTAATAGGGATGATGCCTAAACCTGCACCGGCCCCAGATAGATGGTTACTCCAAAGTTTTTCATTGCGCGGTTCTCTTAATATGCCCGCTTTGCCTTTGGCTTTACCATTTGCCCCTGTATTTTCAATTCTAAAGTAGCCGTAGGCTTCTTTTAAACCATCGAAGATGGCCATAAACTTTTCTGCTGACATTATTTACCCCACTCGAAAGAAAGCGGCGGGACATTATTACCCCGCCGCATACATTAATTAAAACGGTATGTCGTTATCGTTTTTAGTTGATGCTTCTTCGTCTGAGTGTTTTACAACAACATCCCCTGCGGTAATGCTTGATGCAAATTCTTTTGCCCGTGTATACATGTGAGCGTCGGACACTGGACCTTCTACTGACATTTCCCAACCATGCCATGAACCTTTGGAGTTTTCTTCCCCAATAGTCTTCAAGTCATAGATGTAAGCAAAACGTGGTGGTGTGAAAGGCCCGTTTGCACCCATCATAGAACGTGATGCCATAATGCTATTCCATTTACGTGACTTTTTAAGTTGCGTAGATTTCATTGCAATCAAAGCGGTTTCCATTGAACCGTCTTCTGCAAGCAGAACAACAAAGTGCTGATGCGTTTCTTCGATGTATTCACCAGAACCGTCAGCCACGTAATCTTTGTTGTCGTCCTTAGAACGTTCAACTTTTGGACGAGCGTCGTTTGGCTCGTAGATCGCGGTAGGCGCACCGCTTCCAACGCCCCGTGGAGCCCATTGGATGAACCTACGTTGATATGCGCATGGAATGACACGAATGCCCGTCTTGCCCTTGTATAAAGCGCCTGTGACGGTATTATAGATGTCACCTTTACGAGCGTCATCGTTAACGTCCAATACAGGGTCATTACCTGATAGAACTTTAAGAAACGGCAGGGCTAAATCTTCTTGCCCCAAATCCTGTAGACCACCACCGGCGTCCGCTTCAAACATTGCAGGGTTGAACTCAGCAACTCCTGTTTCTTCTTTTTTAGCAACTTCTTTTGACTGTGCCATATTATTTACCTTTTTTAATTACTGCGCGTTGACCGACATAAGCTCCGAATAATTCCATCGGAAACTCTTCTCCTGCCTCGCATCTCTCTTTCACAAACGCACGTAGTGTCTGTGGGTGAATTTCGGTTTTTTGCGTTGGCACAAAACCTTCTTTTTCCGCAAATGCAGAAAAAGCATGTGCTTGATCGTCCTCGCCACGGCCAAACTGGCATAAGACAGTATTCTTAATAATGTCATCATACCCGTTATCACGTAACCAGTCATAAGCTTGTGGACGATTGTTTACCAGTATGGAAGCTCCATACGTTTGTTTCACTTGTACGGTAGAACCGTCATCCAAAGCAAAAGAAGAAATGCCAATCTCTGCAAGCATCGCGGGCATCTCTTCATCCGTCAATTTAAGGAGCCTTTTCTTGGCGGCCTTGAGGTCTGTTTCAAGGTCATCAATGTAAAGCTCTTCATCGCGGATTTGTCGGGCTAACTCTGCAACTGTAGTTAATCCTTTTTGATCTATCTTTTCGACAGAAGAGGCGATAGTATCCTCAAAATCTTGTTCCATCATTTTTAGTACATCGTTACTCATTCCGAGTCTCCTTCGTGTTTAAAGGCACCGTTCGGGCCTTGACAAATACAGATAATATCTTATACTCCACACTTGTCAAGCAGTTTTTTACAGGGGAAACCGATGCGCGGATTTGAATATAAAACCAACCCATATGACCACCAACGTACAGCCTTAGAAGCTTCGTGGGCCGAGGAATATTATGCTTTGTTTATGGAGATGGGTACAGGTAAAACCAAGGTGGCTATTGATACGATGGCTGTACTTTTTGAGGCGGGTAAAATTAACGCCGCACTGGTTGTCGCCCCCAAGGGTGTTTATGATAACTGGGTAAAGAATGAAATACCCGCACATCTACCCGATAGAATACAACGTCAGATATTACGTTGGACCCCTGCTAAGACAAAGCGCATGGAGACCAACCTCAAAGACTTTATTGTAGATAAAATCAACGGTATTAAAATTTTTGTAATTAACATTGAAGCGTTTTCCACGAGCCGTGGTACGGAAGCCGCTTTAGCGTTCCTGTATCAAAACCCTGACAACATGGTAATAGTAGACGAAAGCACTACTATAAAGAACCGCAAAGCCGCTCGAACAAAAAACATCGTTAAGTTACAAGAATACTCTAAGTATCGGCGCATCTTGACGGGCTCACCTATAACGAAAAGCCCAATGGATTTGTTTAGTCAGTGTGACTTCTTGAAGAACAAGGCCTTGGGTTTTAACAGTTACTTTGCCTTTCAGGCGCGGTACGCAAATATACAACAGCGTACAATGGGGCACCGTAGCTTCCAACAGATTGTAGGCTATAGGCGGTTAGACGAACTTTCTGAAAAGTTAGATTTGTTTAGTAACCGTGTGTTAAAAGAAGACTGCTTAGATTTGCCCGAGAAAGTTTATGTACGCCGTGAGATAGAGTTTACGCCAGAGCAGAAGAAACTGTACACACAAATGAAAAAGTTAGCTTTGGCTAAGTTAGAGAGTGGCGAGCTTGCAACAACGGCCAGTGTGCTTACGCAGATCATGCGTTTACAACAAATATGTTGTGGGTTCTTACAACCTGATGAGGGTGAAATACAAACTATTGCAAGTAACAGGTTAAAGGAATTACTGGAGCTTACGGATGAGGTGCAAGGTAAAGCTATCATTTGGGCTACTTACACGCATGACATCTTACGCATAGAAGGTGCGTTACAAGAAAGGTTTGGCCCCGACTCGGTAGCGACATACTTTGGCGGTACTCCACAAGATGAGCGTCAGGCTATTGTTACGCGCTTTCAAGATAAAAACGATCCACTTAGGTTTTTTGTGGGGCAACCCCGTACAGGCGGGTATGGCATTACACTTACGGGTGCCAACACAGTAATTTACTTTTCAAATAGTTATGACTTGGAGATTAGGTTGCAGTCCGAGGATCGCGCCCACCGCATTGGACAGACAAATAAAGTCACCTATATTGACATGGTTTCGCCTGATACAATTGACGAGAAGATACTAAAAGCGTTGCGCAGTAAGATTGACATTGCGGGTCAGGTGTTGGGAGAGGACGCTAAAGACTGGTTAACGTGAAGGTTTCACTTCTCCACCACCGCTAAAAAGTTGTGCAAACATTGGTTCGATGCCGCCTTGAATAAGGTTTCCACCACCACCGTCTTCCCCCATAGCTTGGGTCATAGCCATTCCGCCGCTAAGAAGTGGGTTTGGTCCAACACCGTCTTCGCCTATAGCTCGTGTCATCCCTTTGGGCCGATCTGCTGTTGGCATTGCAAGAGGAATGCCCCCGCCACCACCGTCTTCAAAGGAGGCTTGAGTTATCATTGCTGAAGACAGGTCGGCAGAAATGCCACTGCCGCCGCCACCACCGTCTTCGCCTATAGCTCGGGTCATAGCATTGCCCATACTAAGACTTTCGGGCCCCTTATCAAATGCAGAAAGGCTATCAAGGTGCATTTGTCCACCGCCAAAGCCAAAGCTTTCTTCTGCTCCAAAATGAGCCCGCTCTGCCTCGTCAACTAATTTTACAAAATGTTCTACATCTTGTTGAGCAGCTTGTTGAACAGTATCTGCCGCCATTTTACCGTAAGTTCCCATCAAATACTCTTGATAATTTTGTAAGGGAGAACCTCGTAAATCGGCGAGGTCTCGGCCAAACTGGTTTTGATCCTGAAATAATCCGCCAACGCCTTGCATAGGTGTTAAGGAACTTGCATAAGGGGAAGCTATGGGTCCGCCTCTGGCATAAGTTTGAACGATTTCACCATTTTCGTATCGTATATCTGCCATGTTTTATGCTCCTAAACTACCAATGCCGCTTTTAATTAATTGTGTTGCTGAATCGTTTGGAAACAGTGCGGCGTACCTAGTTCTATCCACTGGGCCAGAAGGTTGTACGGGTGCCTGTTTAACAGGCGAAACGTTCTGTGGGACAAAACTAGGTGCCGTAACCGTAGCAGTACGGGTGGGAGTTTCCTCTACTACAGTATTCAAAGACCCTTGTTGGTTTGAGGGTGGTACAACTATTGTTTCTTTTTCTATCTCGTCGTCAATCTCACGAGGAACGGCAGGTAGTTCTCTTCTCAATGGAGAGAAGCCAAGGTTTTTCAACATATCTCCTACGCGAGAAGCCAGCCTGATCCGTTCTTTGTCATTACGGGGTTTGCGCATCATGGCCGCCAACAGTTTTGGATTGGACATAAGTTCTGACATAACGTCTGTTTGTAGCGCCGCAGGAATGTCATTGAATATGCGTCGCATAGTTTCCGCACCTTGGCCTGCCGCAATAAGAGCGCCGGGTCCACTTTGACCTCCAGTAATAATTTTTTGAGCGCGAGTACCGAGCGCAGAACCTGTAATTCCTAAGTAGAAATCTAATATCGGTCCCGCACGATCTACTAGCTCTCCTATATTTCCTGCTTTTTCAGAAGCTTCAAACCGTACCATTTCAGATAAATAAATTTTGAGGTTAGCAAGTTCGGCCTCGTTCATGACCTTATTTTTTTGCATCCAATCTACTAAAGATACACGGCCTTTCGATCCTTTCATAGGACGAAACATATCATCATATAAAGAACTAGGGCTAAATGTTCCAGAGTGGCTACCGCCTGCTTTTGTTGAAGCCCATTCTAAAATAGAAGATTTTAAACCTGTCATAGCTTGCTCTTGCATATCTTCGGGAGCGCCTTTGACTACATCTAAAAGTCTATCTAGCCCTTTAACCGGAGCCTTTGTATTTATAGCTCGTGCGATAGCGGTGGTTGGGCTTTCTGTGCCATAAATTCTTCTACCCGTATCACTAGATACAGGGTTCATAAGATCATAGAAGCTTATTTGAGCTAACTCTTCAGCTTGGTTCTTCTTGTTTATAACAGAAGTTTCTTTTAAAAGTACGTTTGCAGTTGCCGCATCTTGAAGATCATACTTTAAGGAGGGGAACTGGCTTAATACGTCTTCATTTTTTGAAACCCATTTAGCTAAAGCGTCTGGATTGACCGTGCCAGTGTTTGGGTCAAAGGCCTCGGATCGTGCATTACGAAGAATTTGCTCAGTAACGCCGCGCAAGGTTCCGATAGTTGTCTCAGCGTCTGCCAATCCTTCTTCTACTGCAAACATGCCAATGTCATTTATTTGCTCTAAACGTAGGTATGTTGGATCGTTACCGCCTTGCAATATGCGACGAGCCAATAGCTCTGGTCCCATGCTCGCGGCTCCCGAGCCTTTTGTCTTTGTAGCTTCGCCTGCAAAAGCACGGGTAAACGTGTTATTTAAAGAACGAGAATATGCTCTAGCCGTGTCATACTGGAACCGGTAGTTCTCTGCGGCTGATGATCCTAACGAAGCACCGCCAAGGTCGTCGAGCATAGCACTTGCCATTTCATTGGCAATGCGGGCTGAATTGTAGTCAGGGTTTTCTCCGGAAGCAAACTGACGTGCATAATTTAAAGCAATCCCGCGTAATTCAGTAAGTTCTTTTGTAGTTAAAGGTTCTGTTACTGCGCCTGCTCCGTCGTCCGTGGATTGTTTGCCTTGTAAAACCATCAAGTCCGCAGTTTGATCTAAAGCGTTTGCTAACTGACGTGTTCTAGGAGTAGACATACGACCTCGTGCGGAACTGGCTTCTTGTCTTAACCTTGCTAGTATATCAGCTTGAGATGCACCTTCCGAGGTCATTGTGTCAATAATACTACTTACACGATTTTCATAAGACGTGCCTGCAAGTTTGTTTACTGCATCTGAAGCTCGGCGTTGCGCAGTGCGTAGTTCGCCAGACACGGGAGCCGCTCCACCTAAACCTAATTCATCTGTCTTTCTTGTGACGAAAGCCTCAAGTAAAGGCATGTCTTTAGCCAGTTTTGTTTGAAGTTCTGGAGATACCCCGCGTAATCTTTTCCAAGCCGTAATGAAACTAGGTGTGTTGGTAGCTTCTCCGGCGGCATCAGTAAAAGAAGTGAGATCGATGTCAGGTACGGCTGACCACAAAGCTTTTTCTTTTCCACGCGCTTGACCCAATTGATTTGTAATCACGTCAAATAACTTTTCAGAAAGTTGTATGTTACTACTGCCGTCCCCTGAAACTGTATCAAAAGCTTTGAGTACGTTATCCGTTGCAAATGCCATGCGTTGGTTTAATTGCGCACTAAACACGCCTTCAGCTAGATCAGCGGCGCTTTGTAAAGCGTCTTGGTCTCCAGTTTGAGCCATTGCTAAGATTACGTTTCTAAGTGCTTTAATAGAAGCCTTTGATCCGGCTGTTCGTTCAGCGGATAACCCGCTACCCAGTTGTTCTAACGAAGCTTCAATAGCCAAAAGGGCGGCCGACCCACCTTTATTTCCGGCAGTTAATGCGATAGGCTTTCCATCTTCTCCAACGAGAAGTTCCCCTAAATCATCTCCGGCCAAACGTGCAATAACTTCTTCTACGTTTTCGCCTTCTTTTTCTATAATATCAATAATAGTCTCAACGGCTTTTCTCTGTCGTGCATTCTTCAGTGGTGACAAAACAGCATTGGCACCACCTTGTTTATATGTGGTCTTAACTTTTTTAAAAACTGGAAGCATTTTTTTAAAATTTGTTACAAGAGGTATAAAGGGGCTACCTGCAAGGGTTGCACCTACGCCCCCCGAGGTTTCAAAGAAAATACGAGCCAAAGGGTCGCCTTGAAAGTATTCTTCAGAAAAACCTGCACCTAATGTTTGACCGGTTGCGGCAATTGCTTCTCCCACAAGAAAAGGAGTAGGAGCCCCGCGAGCCGCGGTTCCTGTTTTACTTAACAGATTTTGTGCGCCTTGTAGCAAACGTGTGCTTCTACTAGGACTAAGGCCTCTGTCGGCTAAGTTTTTTATAAATTCAGCAGTGCCAACGCCTACATTTTTAGAGATCATAAATGGAAAAGGTAACCAAGCTAATGCGCCAGCCGCAGTTTTACCAGATTCGTAAGCAGAAGTTTGTCCGGGAAGCATAGGGCTTTCTTCTCCTATAAGCTCATCCGTTAACAACTCGCCACCTTTATAACCGGCTAAAGAGCCCACAATACCCGAGCCTAAGACAAAAGCGCCTTTCGCTATAGGATGAACAATAGGAACTTTAGAACCAGCTTTTACTCCTGTCATAAAACCACCTAAAGCGGTGGCTGACGGTGCAACCTCTCTTTTAAAACCTTCTAGGAAAGTACCTGCCTCGATAGGATTACCCTCTGTGTCAACTGCAAGTAAGCTTATAATTTGATTGTTTGTTAAAGCTCTTTGCGCACTTGGCTTGCCTCTTAAAGGTTCAAAAGTGTCAAACAATGTTGATTGTCCACTTACTAGCCCGTCGTAAGAGCCTGTACCTAAAACTTCTTCAGCAAGCATTTCGGCTATTATTTTTGAAGAGTCTTGCCCCTCCGCAGAAAAACCTTGCACGTAAGCATCAAACTGAGGTTTGTCAAAAACTACAGGAGTATAATTTGGGCCACTACTATCAGCAGTTACAATTTCTGGTTCCATTGATTTAGCCTCCTATTTGTTGGCCGGAGTTCTGTTGATTTTGAATAAAGTTTCTAAAACCTTCTAAGGTATCTTTGTCTACATTTCCTCCAACACTACTTGGGACGGTAGCTAACATACCTAACAAACGATTGATTTCAAAGTTGTTTGCTTGAACTGCCTGCCGAGTTTTATCATCTTGAATGCCGCCGTTTAATGCTTGTAAGTTAGCACGTTTTTGTTGAAGAGCTAAAGCTTTCATTTCTACAAGTTTGTTAGCTTCTGTTTCAGGGTTGCCAAAGAAAGTATCTGGATTAGGGAACAATGCCCCCACTTTTTCCATCTCAGCTACTGGGAACCTTGGGTTAACCACTAACGCAGACCGCCCCAAGATGGTTAAACCGCGCAAGAACTGTCTATTTGCTTGAGTGTCTTGGTATCTTTGTCGAGCCGCAGGGACGAAACCACCAAACATGTTATCTAAGAATACTGCAAATCCAGCATATGGACCTGTACCACCACGAGCCGAGGCCATTGCATCGCGCATTAATCCGGCTTCTTCCGATGAAAGAGACGTAGGATTTTCGCGGGTTCCACCTTTGGAAACGATGCCTAACTGCTCGTCCATTAGGTCTAGGTCTTTACCCGCCGTTAGAGCTATTCGTTGTTTAGCCGCAATGTCGTAAGCGATAGTATCACTTAGTGGGTTAACACCAGTGGTAGGCATACTTACAGATTGACCCGAAGCATCTAAGTATGTTCTTCCGCCATCGTAACTTAGTACGTTTCCTAAACCTTGGATTGCAAAAGCTTTGGCCGTAGGCGCAGCATCCGAAGCCAAGTTGCCAATGGTAAACATCTGTGTACCGCCTTCGTTTGCTTGATTAGCCGCTTCCATTGCCGCACGGCCTCGATCCGTTGTGCTGTCTACTACGCGAGTAGTTTGGTTGCTCATGTTGCGTATAACCTTAAATACAGGCTTAGTAGGCGCACCCTCTGCTTGGAACACAGAAGTTGCTGAGTTATCCGCAGGATTAAATAGAACTAAATCGTCATTGATTACTTTCAACGATGGCGCAAGTCTATCTGCTTTAGCTTCAGCCTCTTCAAACGCTTGTTTACGCAGAGCTAAACTTTCACTAGCGGCTTGTGTAAGCGTTGCTAGATCAAGGTTGCCTTGTGATATATCAAGGCCGCGTTCTTTAAGAGCGTTCATTACTTCGTTTTGTAATGTTGTAAGTAAACGATCTTTTTCTGCTTCACTACCAGTAAAGTCTTGCATATCGTCTTGTAACAATTGTTTAAAGTTTTGCGCATTAATTTGAAGACCTTCGCGAGCCGCTCTATCAAGGGCATTTTCCGCCGCTGTTGCAAGTTGTTGATTTTGTGCTGCCGCCGAGGCAATTGTGCCTTTATGGTCAGCCAAGGCAATATTAAATCCGTGACCTTTGTCCATTTGAGCCAGCTCAAAGCCGTTTTTGACGCCTGCTATTTTTAATGTATTATCTAAATCAACTGCTTTTTCTGTAATACGAAGTTCACTTCTCAACGCGGCTAACTCTTTATCCAATTCACCACGTTGCGCAATAGTTTTTGCATCGTTAGCAAAGCCAAGCGCCTGACGAGAAGCTGTTGCAGCGTCAATTGCATTTTGCAATTCAGATTTAAAGACTTGTGAGGACAAGCGTTCCTTCGTTGTAAAGTCAAATTTCTTACCTTGAAGAACTAAGTCATGCGCTTCAGACAGTCTTGCCGCTTTTTCTTCTAATTTATTACGAAGTTCTATCTGATCTGTAGTAAGTTCGCCTTTTAGGTTCTCAAGAACAAGTTTGCTCTCCGCCAAGTCGTTAGCTAAACGTAAAGCATAAACTTGCTCGGTTTCATTTTGTTTCTTTTCGAAAGAAAATTTGTTGCCTTGAAGTAGTAACTCTTGTGCGCGTTTTGCGTTTTGCTCTACCAACTTAGATTCTGCCAGAGCGGATGCCGCCTCGGCATCAATTGCCGCTTGTTTTTCAACGCCAAGTTTAGTTTGAGATGATTGCAACGCCGCTAGATCAAGCGCTCGTTTTTCAGAAGCCTGCCCTTGTTTAAATTTCAATAATTCGCCCGACCGTGCGCCGATGTTACCTAACACAGGTTGAGCTACTTCTGCCAAACGTTCAGCAGGGCTCATTTGACGATCACCGGGAGTAGCAAAAGCCAAGGCCCCTTGTGCAATGTCAAATAACATTTGGGCTTGAGTCATTCTTTTCTGTTCGTCGTAAGCCGCTTGTTGATCGTTACTACCTAATAGTTGGTTATATAAAGCCTTATCTTGCTCAAAAAGTTCTAACGCCCGTGGGTCTGGGGTACCGGCGACACCACCCGGAGCCATATACTGGACCGCGCCGCCTTGATTAAAATTTACAGGAACAGGAGCCTCCTCGGCACCCATATCTATTGTAGACATGATGCCTCCGGCCATGTTTCCTTGTATAGGAGTGTTCATTGCTTCAGGAGCCAAGCTCCCTATGCCTTCGTCAACCGCCGCCATTTGCATCACGGGTTGAACCAAAGTTAGCACAGAGTCTGGTGTACGTTGAGCATCTTCCTCTCCGACCATCTCCGCTAATTCCATCCGGCGCTCTTGCAAAGGCATCTGATCACCGCGGATGGAGTTGATTACACCCTCGTAATCTTCATTCTCAGCGGCGGCGTCTATACCTTGAAAGTTTCCTGCGGCCTGCCCTAACATTTGTTCTAAAATGGCGGGATCAAGCCCTGCTTGGTTTGCCATATCAGAGGCTTGTGCCATGCTTTCTATTTCCGGAGGTGGCATACCGGCCATAGCCGCCGAAGGTTCACCGCCCATTTGCATTCCTACGGGCGGCATTTCTTGAGATGCCGCAATAATTTCTCCGGGTCCACCTTTTTCTTGCATTCTTTGGGCGGGCATCAAATCCTCAAATCTTTGTAAGTCCGATTGAGCAAACCTTGGATTAACGGACAAAGCATTTCTTCCCTGTTCTTGCATTAACTGCAAAAGCTCGGGTACCGTAATACCTAATTTTTCCGCTTCTCTTTCAATAATATCGCCCGTTGCAATAATATTGCCGGGTCCACCTTTTTCGGGCATCATTGGTGACCCACCTGCTTGCATCCGACGTACTTGTCCACCATTAGCAAACATTTGTCGGCTCATTACGCCTCTATCCATCATTTAAAATAACCCCGCTTGTTTTGCGCCGCCGTAAGCCGACAGACCTGCTACGCCAAGTCCCAAAATACTTTGAGCGGGCGATACTGAAGGTGCCGTAGTTGCCGATATACTTTGTTGAGACGACGGAGCGCCCTTATAAATATCTGACAAAAATGAAACCCGTTGATATGGTTCGTATGCTTGCTGTAATTCTGTTTGCCGTTTAGCTTCCAATTCGGCTTGGTTTTGCGCTTGATATTGTTTTCCTATATCGAACAAGAACCCAGTTTCTTTTTGACCCATGTTTTGACCTAACTCACCAAGAGATGCTTGTTTTATACCTAGGTTACTAAGTGCATCGCCTTGTGCCAAGCCCAATTGTCCATATTGTGCGCCAAGCCCACCAAGACCTTCGCCCAACCGGCCTTGTAACTCTGAACCTTGTAGTCCTAAACCGCCTGCCGCTTGCGCACCTTGCATCCCCATGTTGGCTTGCGCTTGACCAAGTTGGCCTTGCTGACCGGCCATCTGACCCGCAAATTGCTCTCCGGCAAGTGCGGTTTGACCAGCTTGCGCGGCAATACCCGCTTGCGCTTGCGCGCCTTGCAAGCCTAATTGACCCTGTTGACCCGCCATTTGACCCGCTAATTGAGCCGCGTTCATTCCGGTTTGTGCAGAAAGCTGTTGTAAGCTCATGCCTGTTTGAGCCAAGGCTTGAGCGTTTGCCGAAGCCATTTGCTCGGCCGACATACCTAGTTGCGCGGCCTGACCTGCGGTCTGACCTTGTAGTTGTGCCGCTGACATACCTAATTGACCTGCCAACTGTTCGGCAGATTGACCCAGTTGACCCGCCGTGCCTAAGTTCTGTGAGGCAAGCTGTTCTGCCGCCATGCCTTGCTGACCCGCCGCAGTTTGTGCAGACAAACCTAGCTGACCTAGCTGACCCGCTTGCGCGGCCGCTAATTGCTCGGCTGAAAGCCCAAGTTGAGCCGCTGAAGTTGCCGCTTGCGTTCCTGCTTGTGCGCCTTGTGCGCCGAGGGCACCGGTAAGTTGAGCCGCTTGCTGGCCTCGTCCTTGCTGTGCCTCATATGCCGCTTGCGCTCTTTGCGCCGCACTCTCAAAGCCTGCTTGACGCATTCCTGCGGCAGTTCGGCCTTGCTGTTCCAATACGTTTCTTGCCATTTCGGCTTCTTGTACACCTTGACGTGATCCACCAAAAGCGCCTGCGCCAATAGCTTGTGCCCGCTGGCTTTGAGCCGCGATGTCACCTTGGCGTTGAATGTCTGATAAAGCTTGTTGAACGGCCGCATCCTCATACTGGTTCATAAATGCGCCAGTAGAATTGGGGTCAAAAGCCCCTGTTGTTCCGCCTAAAGCGGCAATTCCTTGTTGTGCCGATTGTGTTCCTAATGCGCCCGCTTGCTGTAAAGCTGAAGCGGCTTCACCAGTAATACCTCGGGCACCTTGTACGGCTTGTTGACTTCCCGCCACCGCGCTTTCATACGCGCCAATACCACCCACACCGGCTTGTTGCGCCGCGATCCGCGCTGCATCAGAAGCAGCCCCTAACCCCGAAGCTGTACCTGCGGCACCTAAACGAGCCCCCAGTCCGGCGTCTGCGGCGCTTTGTGCGCCCATACCTGCGGCGGCACCTAAAGCTTGGGCTCCACCGGCGGCAATTGTGCGCCCTTGGTCTACAGATTGTCCTAATTGACCCGCCAAAGTACCTTGAACGTTTGCGCCTCCGAGTCTGGTATCACGAGCAACCTGACCTGCCGTGCCGGCGGCACCGCTCATACCTTGTTGTGCCGCGCTAACTTGTCCCGGAATAGCGTCATATCCGGCTAATTGGTCTGCAACAGACTGTCCTGCCGCTAATCTTGCGGTATCAGCGGCCGTTCCAAGCCCTAAAGTAGCGGTATCGGTTGCAACCTGTCCGGCTCCAATAGCGTTAGCAATGCCTTGTTGCGCCGCGCTGACCTGTCCCGGTACAGCATCTGCGCCAGCGCGCATGTATTCTGCGGCGTCTGTTTGAAAAGGTTGAGCGCCCGCCATAACTCCACCGATAGCGGTTTGAGCATCACCAAGCGTGTACCCCGCCTCAGTTAAATAAGGCTGATACCCTCCAATTCCTGCTTGAGCAAGTTCACCCGCTTGGATTTGTAGATTGCTCATCTCCGCAACCATTTGCGGAGGTATTTCTACGCCTTCATCAGAAAGTGCTTTAGCGGATTTTAACAGCCCAATTTTGTAGGCTTCAATATCGGGGGCTTCGCGGACTATCTGTTCTGTTGTTTCGACCATTACGCTGTTGCCCTTCCACGATTTTCAAGGTTACGCATTACTGAATACATGTTTTTTATACCTTGGTTCATACTTCCGTTACCTAGACCTTTTACTGCGTCGGTAGTCATTACAAACTCTCCGGGCATAAGCATGGCACGAACACTGTCTTGATTAGGAATACCCTCATCCGGCATAATTCCGCCATTTCTACGAGGGAATACTTGACCACCGTCAGCCAAGGTTTGACCCACAAAAGGTCTAGCAAAGACACCGCTTGGCGCGCTTCCCTGTAGGAAATAGGCGTTTGGATCAAGGCCTGCAAGTTGTTGTTGTGCGGGTGCGACAGGGGATGTAGTCAATTCGGGAGCTTGATATGTACTTAAACTGGCTAATCCGCTTTGAGAAGCTTCCGCCGCTCTGCGTTCAGCCTCGGCTCTACTAATATACTGACCAGTTTCAGGGTCTAAAACACGGTTTCCAAGGTCTTTGATCATATATTGATTTGGATCAGCATTTACTAAATCTGTGCCGGTAGTTACACTTCCGTCTTCATTGCGATCAACAAGCCCGGGGTCTTCTTGAGGTGGTTTTTCAAATCCCCCCATTGCCGCAAAAGATGCAGTTCCGAGTGCGGCCGCAGGGCCGTATGTACGCATAAGGCCTGCGCCTAAACTCTTGGCGGCTTCATTAGCGGCTGTTCGTTGTGCCCCACTGGCTAGAGCATTACTGGTGCCCTGTGCTGTTAAGAAGTCAGTCGCTGTTGGCGCGCCTGCATTTGGCATGAAGGCGTTTTGCATAGACTCCCCAAACCCTTTACCGCCCGGAGTAAAGGCGTCTTTAACGCTCTCACCAAATTTAGGGGCTTCATAAGTGTTTATTTTGTCTGCCGCAATTTGTTGATCGGTACCTAAAGTAGAAGAATCCGCAGTTTTTAAAATCTCAGATGAATTTGTTCCAGCACCAGTAGAAGAGACTTCAGGAGGTTGGTAGCCCTCAACAGCCGTAGGATCAAAGTTAGAAAACAACGTTTGTTTACCTGCATTTGCGGCTTTTGCGGCTTCGCCGCCAAAAACATTACCAAAAGTAGTTTTAGCGCCGGATATTGTTTGTCCAAAACGAGCCGCTGGGTTTGCCAAAGAATCGGTAAACCCGCCCATAAAGGTACCACTACCCGACATAACGTTACCAACGCCTTTCATAGCGCCGCCTGTAACACCTGCAATGACAGCAGATTTAAGGGCATCTTTTATTGAACCGCCTTGAAGGAGCGTTCCAATACCAGAGCCTAAAGCGGCGCCATAAATAGCTCCAAGAGGCGTCATCGCCAAAACAATAGGCAGAACTATTGGAGCAATCTTTTTGACTACTTTAACTACTTTTTTAACTACTTTTTTGACGCCACTAACTACTTTCTTAAAAGCCTTTTTAATTTTCTTAAAGAAAAACTCGGCCGCGCCCGTATCAGGGTTAATGCTGTTGGCCTTAGAACCCACAACGTAGCGTTCAGGGTCTTCTACACCTTGTTGTTCTAGGAACGCAAAGATCGTTTCTTTCATTTCAGGGTTTTCTTCGATGAATGCCGCGGGAATAACTAATTCACCGGTTTGTACGTGAGCCATTGTATCATCGCCCTCGCGCCCCATAGCCGCCATCTTTTTGGTTAAGGCTGGGAACTGTGCAATACCTTCATCGCCAAACTCTTCTGTTCCATCATCATCAGGTCCGTAAACTTCGTCCGCGTCTTTGTCTGACATTACAAAGTCTGCAATACCACCTTCAGGAACGTCCATTGTGTCGATTTTTTTTGCCGCTGTTGCCATTATCCCGCTCCACCTGTGATACTGTCAGGCATAGTTACCTGAATCATTGTACTTCTATTTTCTTCTCCAGTCCATACAGAACCGCAATTAGGGCAATTACCGTCTGGATAAGAAGCAATCTCTTCAGGGGTATCAACCTCATTATCACATGTAACACATTTTACCACCTCTCGGCTAGTGGCAGGACGCCATTTTGAGCCGTCGGCCATTATAATTATTGTTTCAGTCGTCATGTTATTGTTACCGCGACATTACCCACGGCCCCCGATGCTGTTGAACCTCGCAAATAAGGCTTATTTTCAACAGTAATACGAAGCTCGTCGCCATACTGAAATACGCCTCCTAAAGGTAGATTATAGTTGTCTGTCTGCAAATTAGGCAGAGTTAAGGCCGAGGCCTGCCAAGGTCCCGGATTGTTTATTTGACCTAAGAACACTGAAAAAGATCGCATTATTTCCATTTGGTAAGCCTGATTGTAGTCAGTTGGAGCTACCGGAAAAAAAGGAAGAACTAGACCTCTACTCATCTGCGCCCATCCGGTCTTACGTCAATTCGAGGCGTACCCAAACGCCATCCTACTCCAGTGTCATCGGAGGCTATCTTAAATGCAAAAGATCGTCCCCGTAATCGCAAATTAACTTGGTTTGTAAATTGTTCAATTGGAACGGTAGATGTGCGAGCAATGTTATTTGTACTTACCGTGTGGTAGTTAGCCCCCGGAAAATTACGTGTTTCAAAAGTAAAATCAACTACAGGGGAAGGAGACGTAGATGTTGAAAACGTAACATCTGGTATCATTTTGCTTAGTAAGACAAAGTTGTCTCCCGATCCCATCGACATTTGACTGCTTTCTATATACGCATTGATTGCCGCGGGCGGATTAACACTTCCGTCATCTACGCCAAACTCATGAAAATATAGGTATCCATCGGTAGAAGCAGAGATTGGGTACTGCGCAATACCACGATCAATCCACGCTGTACGTGATAACTGACCATAATACCAAACTTTTTCCTGATAGTTGTACACAACGTACCGATCCACGGTATCGGAATTAGCCGAAGGGTAAAACCACCATACTTCTGAATAAGAAGAATTAATCGAGGCCGTAACTTTTTCTTGTTGTTGCGTGTTAAAATCTTCAAACACATATGCCCTTACTGAGCATGGGAGCTTTTGAACACCCCCGCCATACATGTAAAATTCTTCTTCACCCATCCAAAATACCATATCGTCCACCGCAACGGCAGACAAAGGACTAGCAATTGTAATATTTTCAGAAATAAGGTTGATACCAAAAGTGAAGGGAGGCCCTAAATACTGCATCGCGTGAAGCGATTTATCGGTAAACACCAAGATTTGTTGGCGTGTTTCGAGGGCCGTGATTATTTCAGAGCCTGTCCCGATCCTTAGATCACCGGCCGTGTTGGTTGCTTGCGCCGACCACGTAAGAGGGTTTTCTTGGTCTGAAAAACGGATCAAAAGAGGGTCTTGAACGCCTATATTTGTCTCGGAATCACATCCAAACACAATAACGTGTCGATCTCGATCCGAAATCATAACTTGTTTTGCAATAGTGGGGGTTGTAGCGTCCGCGCCTGCAAGGCTAGAAAGCTCGACCGCGGGTAAAAATGGCGCAGAACTGGTGGATTTATCCCAATAATAAATGCCGCCGTTGCGAACATTAATGATTAAGTCTTCGCCAAAGTTATCGTGGCTCCAAATACGGAGCGTATCTCCAACCGCAGTTAAAGTAGCGCCCGAGCCCCACGTTCCGCGAGCCCATGTACCCGCACCCCAGCCTGTTCCTGCCACGGTGGTGTCCAAACCCACTGTAATTTGATATTTACCCACGACGCTAGAACCACCGTTACCACTATCCGATCCACTGGCCACGACTAATGTGGGAGAATAATTACCGTCAACTGTAATTTCACTGACCGTCGCCACTTCTCTAGCTTTAATTTCATAAGTATTAGCGTTTACCACATTAAAAATTTGGTATTCTTGGTTTAAAACAGCCGCGGTTACATTTCCGCCTAACGTTGCGGCACCTGAAAACGTAACAAAATCGTTGTCAGACGCCCCGTGATTTGTATCAGTTACGGTAAGCACTGAAGAGCCGTTTGCCGCGGAGAACGTAACGTCCCCCGCGGCAGTTGTTACTCGAATAGGGGTAATATCGTTATATCCACCCCCTTCGTTTATGTAGTATTTAAGGTGCGTTCCTACACCTAAATAGCTTGTTCCATCTAAAGCGACAAATGGTTTGAGCGCCCGACAAGTGCCTAAAAAGCTTTTGCCTGAATACTTTTCCCATCCGCCCATTTTTTCAGGAGTGCCAAAACGGAAACGTACCATGTCACAGTCAAACCAACCCCCCTCATTGGTGTAGGAGGTGGTTTCCCTATTTACTCCGGGACGAAACTGTAACTTGGTAAATGCCATTTCATAGCCTTATCTATTCAGGTGTTTCTTCAGCTTCTTCTGGGTTCTCCAGAGAGTCAGCCAAACGTGCAACAAAAGCGTCACGACCTACGGCAAGTTGATCTAAGTTAAATCGAGCATTGTCCATTTTACGCCCTAGATCATTAACGTGATTAAGCAAAGCTTTTTGCCCGTCTGTCATGTCTTCAATAATGTATTCTTTATCGTTGACTGTAATTGGGGTCTTTTCATTTTTTCCCATTGTAGTCTCCTATGGTTAAGTTAATTTATGCGTCTATAAAATTAGTAGCCGCAGTTATTGCGCTATCAACAGAAGTCATGCTTTCGCTTCCCCAATCGCTCAATGTTTTCATGTGAACCAAGTAGCCCATGCTACGTCCCACACGTTCTTTTTTCTCATCGGTAGTCATGTCGCTACCAAAATCATTATCGTCATCTAAGACGTTAGTGATTACGCTTACACTACCAAGCATTGCTGAGTAGTCCTGTGC
>Ga0222717_10001504_pt1 | contig 19012 bp, 10 predicted proteins | sample C33_18DmetaG_FD_165053 | JGI IMG/M metagenome (GOLD analysis project Ga0222717, IMG submission 165053) | Estuarine water microbial communities from San Francisco Bay, California, United States - C33_18D | ecosystem: Environmental > Aquatic > Marine > Unclassified | place: USA: California...
ATGAGAGTCAAACCTTTCAAACGAGCAATGGAAATATTGTGCTTTCTGGTAACGGGAAATTTAGTTATACCCCTGCAACGGGATATGAAGGCTTAGATAGTTTTTCTTATTCCATAACAGATAAATGGACTACAACCCCTGATGGGACTTCATCAAACGTGATGGTTCAAATTTATACTGTTGCGAACAATGCAACACCCACAGATATAACCTTGAGTTCGAATGTCGTTGATTTACACGGTAGTGATGGCCTCATCATAGGATATTTATCAACAGTGGATACCGATGTTGGAGATATCCATGATTATTCAATGAGTTCCCAATCCACGAGTACATTAATATCTTTGAGTGGAAACGCCCTTAAAATTTTTGATAAAACGGTCATTGGAGCAACAAATTCAACACATACGGTCACAATATTAGTAACGGATGCAAATGGTGCTACTTTTACAAAAACCTTAAATTTAATTGTGAGAGATTTGCGACCCATTTTAACCTCACTTAGTTCAACCTTCAGTTACAATGAGAATGCAGCAGCAACAATATTGGATTCAAGTTTAACAATCTCAGATAATAACGACAACGAATTGATTGGTGCAAATATTAATATTTCGTCGAACTATTTGAGTGGTGATAATTTATCGGTTACAACTTTAGGCAATGTGACAGCATCTTTCAATTCAAATGATGGTTTACTTCTTTTGGCAGGCAATGCAAGTTTGAGTCAATACGAACTTGTGTTGGAGTCTCTTTCATTTTTACAAAGCACAGATAACCCAACGAATTATGGAGCTAATATTCAAAGAGAAATAAATTTTTTATTATACGATTCATCGGGCAATGGAGATATTTTGAGCTCTATTTTAACGATCAATGCAAGCAATGATGTGCCTTTATTAACGACATTGAATTCAACTGGAACATTCACTGAGAATGGTTCATCGCAAAGTGTCGACAACACATTGACGGTGAGTGATGTCGATGATTTATATCTTCAAGGGGCTAATGTTACTGTTAGTGTAAATGGTCTTAGCACAGATAGCCTGAGTGCTACACTTGGGTCTACATCGATAACATCTAGTTATAATAATTCTAAGAATTTATTAACCTTATCAGGCAATGATAGTTTAATCAATTATGAAACGGTTTTAGAGAGTATCACGTTTTTTAATAACTCCGAAAATCCAGATAATTACGGAACACAGGTGAATAGGTCCCTAAGTTATGAACTTTTTGATACTCAAGGTAATTCAATCGTTGAAACAACATCACTGGTCGTTAATGCAATTAACGACACTCCTTCTTTCACTCTTTTTGATAATATCGCTAGCTATACCGAAGGCTCAGCAAACGTTTCTGTTGATTCAACATTAACCTTTAGTGATATTGATAGTACCCATCTTTCAGCAGCTAATATTAGCATCAGTGCAAATTTTTTAAGTGGTGATAATTTAAGCATTGGACTAGGCAGTAGTGGGCTCATAGCTTCATATGATGCTACCCAAGGTATTTTAGCTGTAACAGGAACTGCTACACTAGCTGTTTATGAATCAGTGATTGAATCTTTGGTTTATCACAGTAATAATGAAAATCCAGATAACTACGGTCAGTCAACAGGTCGAAAACTACAACTGACTATTATTGATACTGGATCGCTATCGTTTTCAAATAATTCATTTTTAAATCTCAGTGCTGTTAACGATGCTCCTGTGTTGAGCTCATTAAATGCTTCTGGCAATTATACTGAAAATGGAACTTCACTCAGTGTAGACAGTAGCATTAATACAAATGATGTAGATGATCTTTATTTACAAGCAGCAAATGTAACGATAAGCTCTAATGGGTTGAGCAGTGATAGTTTGAGTGCAACTGTGACGGGTACTCAAATTACAGCGAGTTATGATAGTGCGAATTTATTGTTATCGCTTTCAGGAAACGATACGATAGGAAATTATAAAAATGTACTTGAGAGTGTCGTGTATTCAAATTCTTCGGACAACCCTAGCACCTATGGCGCCCGTGTTAATAGAGAATTGCTTTATCAGATATATGACAATAGCAGTGTTTCTAACAATGCCACAACCTCTTTTAGTGTTATAGCTATTGGTGATGCTCCTGTTCTAAATAATTTTAATGGGACACCTTCTTTTACTGAAGATGGAGCCTCTGTTATATTAGATAACAATTTGAGTTTTAATGATAGCGATAGTGTGAGTTTTATCGGAGCAAACATAAGTATCAGTGCAAATTTTATAGAAGGCGATTTATTAGGTGTAACTCTCGGTACAAGTGGTTTGAGCTCAAGTTACGATTCTACAGCTGGTTTATTGGCTCTTAGTGGTTCAGCAAATAAATCGGTATATCAATCAATCGCAGAAACAGTTTATTTTTCAAGTAGTAATCAAAATCCAAGTTTCTATGGGTTAATAACGGGTCGAAGAATCACGATGAGTATTTATGATGAACTTTCACTTTCAGATAGTGCAAATATTCACTCAACGGTTATTGGCGTTAACGATGCACCAAGCATGACCTGGGTTGATAATTCAACGAATTACAATGAGCACGATTCCTGGTTAAATTTTTCAGCAAATTTAACTGCGAATGACTTAGACAGTTTAGAATTAAAAGGGGCGAACATAACGATAAGTGATAATCTTGTGAGTGGTGATGAGTTGAAATTAGGAACAGCTCTATCAAATATTTTCGCTGCTGCATTTGAATCGAGTACAGGGAAACTACAAGTGACGGGGAATGCGAGTTTGAGTGATTATCAAAGCTATCTCAGAACTTTGTGTTATAGACATACCGGAGAAAACCCAGATATTACAGGGGTGAATGCAAACCGATTGGTTTCAATCACAATTTATGATGTAGAAGGCCTATCAAGTGAGGCTAATATAAATTTAAAAACACTTGGAATCAACGATGCTCCTTTTTTTGAAAACCTTCAGGGGTCTAATCCAGGTTTTGCTGAAGGTGGAGGTGAAGTTTTTTGTGACACAGATTTAATTGTTAAGGATGATGACCATTCGTATTTACAAGGAGCGACTGTTTATATCACTGAAGGAAGTTCTTTTGAACTTTTAACGGTTGATGTAGGTTCAACAGGCTTGGTTTCAAGTTATGATAGTGCTAGTGCAAATTTAACGATCACGGGCAATGCTAGTTTAGCATCTTATCAAAATGTACTGCGCACTGTGAAATATAACAATACAGATAATAACCCAACTTTATACACATCGAGTAAAATAAAAACTATCACTTATAAACTAAACGATGGTGAAAATTGGAGTGATTCGCAAAATATTTCAATGACTCTGGTTCCGTTTAATAATACCCCTGTATTAACTCTCAGTAGTTCGAATGTTCTGTATACTGAAAATACTTCGGCAACCTTAGACACCTCTTTGAACTTAAGTGATGTCGATAATATTAGTTTTAGCAGTGCTAAAATAAGCATCAGTGGAAATTATGAAAAAGGAGATGTTTTAAGTTCAGCAAATACAAGTAATATCACTGTTAGTTTTGATAGCGTTTCTGGTATATTCATTGCCCAAGGGAATGCTCTTATCAGTGAGTATCAATCTTTATTAAGAACAGTACAGTTTTCTGTAGAGGGAGATAATCCAGATGTTTACACAAACAATAAACAACGAGAACTTCAATTCAGTGTTTACGATGGCTCAACATGGAGCGTGGCCTCATCACAAACAATTGTAATCAACCCTGTGAATGATTCTCCAAGTTTATCAACACCTATCATTTTAGATATAGGGTATGCAGAAGGTGGTGATGCTTCTCAATTATGGGCTGGTATTACATTAACAGATCCAGATCACTTAAATCTAATGGGTGCTAATATTGTGATAAGTTCTCCACAATCAACAGATGTACTATCTGTGAGTGTTGGCACAACTGGGATCACAGCATCATTTAATGGAACACTGGGGTTATTGACTTTATCGGGTTCATCCAATCTGATTAATTATCAACAGGTATTGCGAACGGCGACTTATTCTTCTACGAGTAATAACCCTACTGATTATGCTACAAAGTTGACAAGAAATATAAATTTTGAAGTGAATGATGGTGATTTGAGCAGCGGCAACACTGAAATAATCGTCACCTTACATCCCTCGAATAATAGACCTGAACTGCTTTTTTTAGATGGAAAAGTTGATTTTATTGAAAATGCAAATGAATTGAAACTAGACACGGATTGTATAGTGAAAGATGTTGATGATTTGAATTGTCAAAAAGCATATGTGTATTTAACATCTGGAAATATTGAAGGTGATATAATATCAGCAGATAGTGGCTCTACAGGTTTGACGATTGTTTACGACACACCTTCAGGAATTTTAAGCATAGACGGCAATACCATACTGAGTGATTATCAAGATGTATTGCGAACCGTGAGTTATTTAAATACAAGTGATAATCCTGATTTATCCGGCAGTGAAAAAGCTCGAGCGGTACAGTATTTAATTAGCGATGGTGTTAGTTGGAGTGTAGCGAGTGAAATAACCATTAGCATTTTTTCTGAAAACGATCCACCTTCTGCTTCAATTCAAGATTTATCCTATACCGAAAATCAAAGTTCTGCCAAACCCTTTCAAAATATCAAGTTTTTTGATGTCGAGAACGATACCCTATCCCAAGCCCGTCTACAAATAACGGACCTGCACTCAAATGATATCTTGAGTTTCACACCTTATAGTGGCCTCAGCTATGTGCTTGATACTACGACTTATGAGTTGCGTTTAAGTGGCGTGGCATCAATGAATGTTTATCAAAATGTCATTGCAAGTGTCGTATACACTAATAATAGCGATAATCCCGATAGTTATGGAACCCATAAAACACGGTCTATTAAATATGAACTTTACGATGGCAAGAATTGGAGTTTAGGTAATAGCCTCATTGTTAGTATCCTTGCTATAAACGATACACCGGTATTAACGACAGATAATACCTTATTGGATTACAAACTATACGCTGGCGCTAAATGGGAATGGAAGTACAGTGTGGTTGATCCAGACGATAAAGTTTTAAAGCACGAGCCAACTAATTTACCGAGTTGGGTGAGTTTAGACCAAACAGCTCAAAACCTTCACGGCACAGTACCTGTTTTTCTTAATACTCAAAAAAATGATATCGTATTTAAAATATCAGATGCTAGTGGAGCTTTCGATTCAGAAAGTTTTAGCATTGAAATATTGGTCGATGAACAAACGACAAGTAGTAGCAGTCAAGTTAGATCAGCATCGATAAAAGTTGTAGATAGTTCTGCTAACCCAATCAATAACGCTAGGGTTGAGTTAGTTGGGTTTAAAGGGCTAGACACCGATAAAAGAGGCTTGGTTGAATTCTCTTTACCCATTGATCAAACCAATGAGTTTGTATTAAATGCTTCAGCATTGGGATATATATCAGTTCAATCAAAAAACACACTTTCGTCAAATGACGTTTTTACGATTATCCTAAAAAAAGGGGGTGTTAGAATATACGGCAAAGTATCTGTCAGTTCAAATGTATTGAGTGGTGCTCAAGTTGTAGCACATCATGAAACCCATGGAAATTTTAGTGCCCTAACCACAGCTGATGGGTTATTTGAAATGTATGTCAATGAAGCGTTAAATAATGAATCTTGGCAAATAGGGGCCAATAAAGCGGGCTATGATTTTAAAGTGGTCGACTTCACTTTAATTCCTGGCGAAAAAGAAAAAGAAATCAATTTGAATTCTTTTTCTTTAAGTGAAGAAACCTTATTTGGATATGAGGTTCACAAAGCTGATGATTATGCAAGTTCTAGAATATATCACATCGCCATCAAAGCAGAACCTGACTTTTCGTCAGGAGATGAATTATTGTCATCATTTTCAGGAATTGATTTGCAGTATCTTAGTTCACCTCGATTCGATGATGAAAAAAAGATGATGATTTTTGATTATACCGTTCCTCTTGATCAAAGTGAAACAATCGTGAATTTCTCTTTTAGTGCACAACCAAAAAATGGATTAAAAGGAACTACGGATCTTTTTTTCACCATTGATCAACCCACCGTTCAAAAAGACAACACCGAAGCAAAAATACAAAAAATGGTCAATATTGTAAGAGGAGGAAAATCTGATTTATCAAATCAATTGATCATCGATGACTCGGGCTTATCAATCACAGATCACAGCGGTTTTGAAGTTCCGCCTTTTGGCGTTAGTTCCAATGTGAAATATGTTGTTTTTGAAAGAACGAGTCAACGGATTCCCCATTATCAAAGCAGTGATTTTGTTGGAGCGATCTATACGGTAGATGCTTATTCTATTGCGGAGAACAACGGCGTTAAAAAAGTTGAACTTTTGGAAAATACAAATCAAGTAACTGAAATCTATTTGAGCTTTACCTTTGATCCCAATAACTGGGTACCCTATGTAAACAATATCTATTATAGTGAAAACAAGGGTATAAGTTGGATTGAATTTCCTAATGAAAAAATACTTTTTGTTGATTATCATAAAAATGTAGTGACAATTGTATCTGATCATTTGTCACTATGGGTATTAGGTGAACCGGGGAAAGGTTTAATAGGAAATGCAGGTGGTGGCAGTGGCGGTGGTTGTTTTAAAAAAAAAAATAAAAAAGAATAATGAAACTGAGAAAAGGTACCTTTATTGTAGTCATTATTTGTCTGTGTATTTCTAATATTTTTAGTGAAGTAACTTTAGATAATATAAATTATTTGGATAAAATTATTTCTGATAAAAATGATTTAAAATTTTATCCAAGTGAAAGTGTTTTTAAATCTAAAGTGAAAAGATTAAAAAAAAATGGATACCAAATCAACTGGACAATTCCTGGAGATTCAATCGAAGCCTATGTGAATGAAATCAATGAAATGAACTATACACTTCGAGTAAGAAAGCTTTTACAGAATTTGGGGTTTATTCCATTGGAGCATTGTTTTAATCGAAAGACAAAATTATTATTCTATGAAGATGAACATCTATATCGAATTGAATATGACAATGAACCTACTCGAGAGTTAGTTGGTATAAAAAAACATATTGCCTATTGGTTGAAAAGAGATTTGGTATTTAATGCTATGTACTGTGGTACTCATGAATTGAATTCTGATTTAAATCAAAATATCACATTGGATGCACGGATTTATAAAAGTGTATTAGAGAAAAAATTATTTGATCTCTACGAATTAAAAATTTATGCTGGATTAGGACTGTGTTATGCAGAATTTGCTTATGACAATCGTTCATATATATTCAAGAATGGTCCAGAGTTTATCATGAATTTTAAAATAGTGTATGAGAAGAAGTTCAATTCCCAAATCTTAATGCAATCATCGATTGATTTATTGCGAAGTAATTTAGAGGGTGATGAATTTGAAAATAGAGTGGATTCAAGACAGGGCGAACCCAGCGTTTCAGGTATGGATTTAAGTCAATCTAAATTTAATTTATTGATAAAGTATAACACAAAGATATTAAAAGAAATAAATGGATACCTCACCCTAGAGGCATATAGAGTCTCAAAAAAAGTAGATATGGAAATAGGGTGGCGCTCAAATGAAAGGGAAATTATGAAAACTGAGAACCCGTATGGTGCTGGAATTTATATGCATTTAAAACCTAAGCTGTGGCAGCACAACCATGTTTTAAACATTAAAGCTGGCTATGATTTGAATGATGGTTTTCAATGTGGTATTTCAAAAGAATTAATTCTATAGCATTTCATCACCATTCTTGCTGAAAGAATTAATTTTGAATGGTGCTATTTTTATTGTGAATCATACCAGTTAAAATGAAAAGGAAAAGTCTATAAAATATTAAGTTCAGTCAGATGTTTTTATTTAGGCTATTACCAATATTCAATGTTATGCTTATCACTGATCGCAAATATTTTTTTATGTTCTTTAGAGTAATAAATGCGTTTCATTTTTGATTTTGAAATACCGATAACATCAAGCCTTGTTTTTTCTTTTAGATTCCACAGTTCAATGCGATGAGGGCCATTTAAAATAAAAGCAATGGGGTTGTCCTCTTCGGGAATTTCAATATCAAGCAACTCGTGTTCATTTTTAAGGTGAGTTCTATTGATGATGCTATCATCATCAAGAATCACTTCATTGATTGCTTCAGTTTTGTCTTTAAAAACATTAACATATTGATCACTGTCAGTTTTAACTGTTCCAAGGTTGTGGATGTTTAAAGCTTTTTTGTCTTGTAATAAAATTCTACCTTTATAAAAGAGAATTGGTTTTCCTTCGTAGGAAGTCTCTTCAAGGCCTTTGAAATCGTTAAAAGTCCATAGTTTGTTATTGCCATCTTTGAAGTTGATAATACAGGCATTTTTTTCAGAATTTAGAGTGATGGTATTGATTTCAGTATCTAGTGTTATTGATTGATCTGCTATTATTTTTTTATCAAAGGGTAAGTCTAGACTGGCTTTATAGATTGTGAGCATATTTGCAGAGGTACTATAAAAACTCTCGCTAGAACGTATTGAATGGAGTTTAGGCCCTTCGTAATAAATAGGTCGCATTAGAGGTAAAAGAAAGGTGTTGTTGTCGTGCATTAATAAATGCTTTCCAGAAGGTGTTGCTATGAGTCTAGATTCTTCAGGTAATCGTCTGCTAAATGTTCTTTGAGCCCAAGCTTTTTCACCATCTTCCTCAGTTTGTGTGAATTCAATATAATAAAGGCTCTGCCCTTCTAAAAAGCCAAGTGAAAGTTTTGGAGTATAGGCAATGATATTTTTATATTTATCATTTTCAATTTTTAATTCTAAATTTAACTTTGATTCTTCTGGTATGTATTTGTATACAAACAGAAAATTATTGCTAATAGCATGTAATATGTTTCGTTGGCTTGAAAATTTCAATCCAATGTGGTCATCATTTTTAGTTGAAAACTTTTGTATTTTTGGACTTGCATTAAAATCAAAAATAACAATTTTATTGGATTCAATCCATGCTGCCAAATTGCCACGAGAATTAATGGTGATTTTTTCAGGAACAGAGGTTAATGTTATTTTATTTTTAGTACGTTTAGTGGGTTCTTTTTCATCTTTAGTTAAGTAGTCACTAAACCAACCTTTGTTTTTAATGTGTTTTGATAAATTAGCACGATAATCGGTTAACTTGGCTTTGTCGGTAAAATAAGCATTAAGACGGTAATTTTTATGTTTGCCAAGAGTTTTTACTTGTTGTGATTTTAGACTAATTGATTTTTTGATTTTTCTTAACTTGGTATCGATATCAATTCCAAGTAGATGTTCTTCATCAGAAATTTTATCTTCGATACTTTCTAAATTACCTTGTAGCGTTGCAACCGATTTTTTGAGTTTTAATAAGTCGTCATTGTATTTTTTGTTTTCTTTGTTTTTTTTCTTTAGAAGTTCTTTATTCCAATCGAGTTCATCAATTAATTTATTTTTCTCTAATTGGAATTCGTTGTTTTTATTTTTGATTGTTGTGAGTTCTTCATTAAGGTTTTCTAAATTTTTGTTGAGTCTCGTTTTTGTGATTTCATTGTTGATGTTTTCATTTGATATTCCAGAAGTTCTAATGGTTAAATAAAATAAAATAGCAAAACACACTAAGCAAAGAGCGATTAAAGATTTGCCGACTTTACTATGCTGACGGTAAATTCCTGTGATGGTTGTTAGGAAGTCACCTTTAAAATTATCACTAGGTTTACCTTTTACATGGTTATCGATATCTTTTTGGAATTCACTGGCGGATTTGTATTCACTGGGTCTGCCGAGGTAAGCCCTATCGAGAGCGATTAAAAAATCTGCGGGTAAATCACTAGAGGCATGACTCCACTGGCTCAGACTTAAATCATTTCTTGTATCATTTAAAAAATACAAACGCATCCCAAGTTTAGCTAATTGTTGTAGGTCGTCTTGTATCCATCTTTTAAAAGTTGAATTTCGGTCTTTCTCGGGAATGCTTTTATTCCAGCGGCTTTTAGTCCAGTCGGAAATTATTATTTCACCGTGATTTCCTATCACAATAGAATTGAAATCTAATTTGCCAACACAAATACCTTGTTTGTGTGCATAGGCAACGGTGCCCGCTAAATTTTCCAAAATTTGTAATCGAAAACTTCGACTGTTTTTAAAGATCCAATTATTTTTTTTGCTTTTAATTAATTTTTTAGTTAAGTTATCATCAGGAGGAGGGCGAAAGCAATAAAAAAAAGACCCCCCTAGCAAACCCATATCGTATACAGGCAAAATACCTGGGTGATTGAGAATACCTAGGGATCTGGCTTGTAATAAGAACTCTCTATTTTCTTTTTCAGATAAGTTGTTTCTAAGTAAAACGAGTATGACATTTCGACCTAATTTCGAATCGACCGCTATGTATGTCTGTGTCTTTGCATCAGAAGATATTTTCTTTTTTAGCTGAAATTGATGCAAGTGTGAATTCGATATTTAATAAGTTGATTTTGATGCTGATATAATAGTGCGAAGTGTAAAGTTGAAATCATGAAAATTCAATAGAATCAGACTTTTAGATGAAATCTGCCGAGATAAAAAATTGCTGTAGGACATTGAAAAATCGTTATTTCAAGAATATTACCCGTGTTGCGAGAAATAGATAGTAAAACCCATGGAAACAGTCACTGATCTTCAGTATAAAATAAGGCATTCGCTTGCTCATGTATGTGCGCAAGCCGTACAAATTCATTACCCAAATGTTCAATTTGGATTTGGACCTCCTACGGATAATGGGTTTTACTACGATTTTGACTTTGGTGAAGAAAAAGTCGAAGAAAAAGATTTAAAGAAAATCGAAAAATCGATGAAAAAAATTATCGGACAAAAACAATCTTTCGAAAGAATTGAGTTGAGTAAAGAAGAAGCTTTAAAAAGAGCAGAAAGCGAATCTCAAAAATATAAAAATTTACAAATTGAAAATTTAGAAGAAAAGGGAATTAGCCAATTTTCTTATTATGAAAATGGCCCCTTCAGTGATTTATGTGAAGGCCCACATGTAGAGCATACAGGTGAATTGCCAGCGAAAGCTTTTAAATTAAGCCATGTAGCTGGAGCTTATTGGATGGGCTCAGAAAAAAATAAAATGCTCACTCGTATTTATGCTTATGCATTTGAAACGCCTGATCAATTGAAAGATTATTTAGAAAAAAGAAAATTGGCAGAAGCGAGAGATCATAAAAAATTGGGCAAAGAGTTAGATATTTTTATGATATCCGAAACTGTCGGTAAGGGCTTCCAATGTGGCTACCAAATGGTTGTATTATTCGCGATTGCATAGAAGAGTACGCCAATGATATGGAGTTTAAATATGGTTATAAACGCGTTGCCACACCTCATATTACACGTGCGGAGTTGTACTATAAATCACAACATTTGCCTGCTTATAAAGACAGCATGTTTCCACCGATGGTCGTAGAAGAAGAATCGGAAGATGGTAGCACAAAGGTAAAAGATGAGTACTACTTAAAGCCGATGAACTGCCCACATCACCATATGATTTACGGAAATTCAACCGTGAGCTATCGTCAGCTTCCTATGCGTTTGGCTGAGTATGGCCACTGTTATCGTTTTGAACAAAGTGGTGAGCTTAGTGGTTTATTGAGAGTAAGATCATTGTGCATGAATGATGCCCATATTTATTTGGCCGAAGATCAAGTGCGTGATGAATTTAAAAAAACGATGGAGATGTACCAAGAGTTTTATCAAACATTTAATTTAAAAGATTACAGTTATCGTTTATCTATTCGTGGTGAGGAAAAAAGCTATAAATACCAAGGCGACGATGCAATGTGGACAAGAGCGGAAAAAATATTAGCCGAAGTTTTAGATGAACTCGAAATACCTTACGAGGTAGGTGAAGGTGAAGCTGCTTTTTATGGCCCTAAACTCGATGTGCAATTTAAAAACCTAATTGGTAGAGAAGAAACAGTATCGACGATTCAATTAGACTTTTTAAGTCCTGAAAATTTTGACCTTAAATACACAGGAGCTGATGGCTCTGAACACCGCCCAGTGATCATTCACAGAGCGCCTTTATCTACACACGAGAGGTTCATTAGCTTTTTAATTGAATACTATGGTGGTGCATTTCCAACTTGGTGCTCGCCTGTGCAAGTGACGATTATTCCTGTAAGAGATGAAATTCTCGATTATGCGAAACAAATTCAAAGTGAGTTATTTGCAAAAAAAGTTCGTGTTGAAATCGATGATAGCGGTGATAGCTTAAATAAAAAAATAAGGAAATGTGCTACAAGCAAACATCCAAACATTTTAGTTTTGGGTGATAGAGAAAAAGACAATAACGAAGTTACTTGGCGTAAATATGGAAGCAAAGAACAAGAAACTATTTCATATCAAAAGTTTAAAGAAGAACTATACCGTTTGATAGAAGAAAAAGTTTAAGTATTTGATTCTCTAATGACTCAAACCCTCGTTGTTTTTTTTAAAAGCCCAGAACCAGGAAAAGTAAAAACACGCCTTGCAGCAGAACTAGGTAGGGATAAAGCATGTTCAATATACAAACAGTTATTTGCACTCACTAAAAAAGCCTGTGAAGATTGGTGCGAAAATAACATAAACCGAAAGGTCGTTTTTTATGGATCAGGCGAACCTTCATTGTGGTCTGGTTTGGCTTTGAATGCTGTTAAATTACAACATGGATCAGATCTTGGTTTGCGCATGGAAAATGCAATCAGAGAAGAACTCTTTTTTGCTGATCAGGTTTGTATAATAGGCACTGACTTACCCAATATGTCAAAAGGTGTTTTAGAAAATGCCTTTAATGCACTGAAAAAAAGCAAGTGCGTTTTTGGCCCAGCGATAGATGGCGGTTTTTATTTATACGGCACACGTTCTTTGCCCGTTAATTGTTTCACTGACCTTCTTTGGAGTGATGAAGAGACTTTGAAAAAGACATGTCAGCGTTTAGAAGGGTTTAATTGTGATTATTCTTTCATTGAAACGAATAGAGACATAGACACTTTGAGTGATTTAAAACTTTTTCCACAATTTAAAATATGAAACACAAAATACTCATTTTTGGAAAAAACGGCCAGGTCGGTACAGAGCTGCAATCTGCATTGCTACCTCTTGGGGAAGTGAAAGCATTTTCTCACCAGGACTGTGATATATGCAATGAACAGTCATTGAAAAAATTAATAACAGATGAGTCACCCAGTATTATTGTAAATGCCGCAGCATACACTAAAGTTGATTTAGCTGAAGATGAAAAAGAGCTTTGTTATAAAGTGAATGCTGAGGCGCCAAAGCTTATAGCAAAAATTTGTAGTGAACTTAAGATCTTGTTCGTTCACTACTCAACGGATTATGTTTTTGATGGAGATTCGAAGGAACCTTGGCTAGAAAACGATAAAACAAATCCATTAAACGTATACGGCGAAAGTAAATTAGTTGGAGAAAAAAACATTGTTGAATCTGGTTGCAATTATCTTATATTGAGAACGAGTTGGGTGTATAGTACCATGGGTAACAACTTTTTACTGACCATGATTCGTTTGGCTAAAGAACGAGATGCGTTGAGTATTGTTAACGATCAATTCGGCGCGCCTACATGGAGCCGCACGATTGCACACAATACTTTTTTATTATTAAAAAATGTTATTGAAAATAAGCAAATTCAAGCGACAAAAAACATACTACATTTTACTGCAACAGGCATTACAAGTTGGCATGGTTTTGCGACAGAAATCATTAGTTTAGCCAATCAAAAAATGAACCTCAAAATCGAAAACACAGACCAGATAAGTGGCATCCCATCTGATCAGTATCCACAAAAAGCAAAGCGCCCACAGTTTTCAGCACTTAATACAAACGCAATAACAGAAAAGTACCAGATTGTTATGCCAAATTGGAAAAGCGAATTAGAAATCTGTATGCAAGATTTATAAGTCTAAATCAAAGTTTGAATTTTCTCTAAGAGATAAATAGACCTAACTTTTTTTAACCACACGAAAGCTTAGTTTAAAAAAAGTATCGCCTTCAAGTGGTCGTAAGAAGTCTAAAAATCGCAGATGTGCTTTAGCTGTAGTTAGCCCGAAGGGCCGAAGTTTGCGTGCAAATGAGGTGCCCGAGGGGTGACTACAGATGAAGTGCAGCTGCGGTTTTTAGCAAGAACTATTTTTTCTTAATGCCTTGTAGCGCAGAAATAAACTGATCCACATTTGTATACTCACGGTATACACTTGAAAAACGTACATAAGCCACTGGATCTAATTTTTTAAGCTCTTTCATGATTAAATCTCCAATTTCGTTCGACGAGATTTCTTTACACTCAATTTCTAAACTCTTTTTTTCAATAATATCGCCAATTTCTTTAATTTGTTCATCGGTGATTTGGGTTTTTCGGCATGCAATTTCAACACTACTGATCACTTTGCGTATATCAAATGTTTCTTCAGAGTTATCTTTTTTAATTACTTTTACTGTGATGTAGTCAACTTTTTCATAACTTGTGAAGCGTCTTGAGCAACTCAAACACTCTCTGCGTCTTCGTATTTCAAGTCCTCCCTCACTACTTCTCGTATCGATAACCTTATCGTTGTCATTTTTACAATAAGGGCAAATCATTTTCTTGCTCCTTGGCTATACTTTTGGTAACTCGTTGGAGAAAGTTTTCTGATATAGGTGAGTTTTTTAATTTGAGCAATGGCTTTTTGCCTTCTATTAATTCTCATTTCCATCATTAGGTTTTGTTTGATTTTATGTTGAACTTCTTTAAAAGAAATTGTTTCAGCTTTTTTAATTTTGTGATTTTTAATGATAAAAAAAGCTCCGGGCATTTTATTTACAGAACTGATTCTTCCTTCTTTAAGAGAAAAGGCAACTTTTGCTATGGGTTCGGCTAAATCATCAAAGCCAATAAAACCTTGCCTACCCCCTTTATCGGCTTTAGCTCCACCACTCATTTGTTTAGCTACAGCAGAGAAAGATTCAGACTCTAAGCGTTTACTGATTTTATTGATTTCGTTCTCAGCTTTTCCAGCACTACCATAAGTGCCTACGAAAACAACGATAAGAGAGATATCTCGCATTTCTTTAGAAGTGAATGCTTCTTTGTTTTTTTGATATTCAGCCAATACATTTTTTGGAGATGGAGAGAAAAGTCCGCGATAAATGACTGAATCTAATTTCTGAAGGATAATGTTTTCTTTAATTTGATCTCTTGTATCGGCAATAGATTTTTTTTGCTCAGCTAAAAGGCTTCTGTAAGCTTCAAAGCTTATATTCAATTTTTGTAAATGTTTTTCAAAAGCTTCATCAATCTCTAATTCTTCTACTTCAATTTCTTTTTGCTCTGCTAGTTCAAGTAATAAAAAGCGTTCAATGATCATATTTAGCACTTTGATATACAAATCTCTTCCATTGACGGAATCACCATATTGTTGTAAGGCTTGATAAAAGTTAAAATCAAATTCATTTAGGGTCACGATTCTATCTCCTACTACAGCAATAATCCCATTTTCGATACCCAAAGTAGAATCATTTCCATACTCTTCATTTTCATTTGAAGATTGCAGCCCACTCTGTTCTTCAGGCCACAAATAAGGAACATCAGGTGCAACTTCAATAGCTGGGATTTCAGGTGGACTATTGCCAGCGCAACCAATAACAACTAGTGGAATGATGGCGTAGAATATGACTTTTATTGATTTCAAGATAAAATTCTAGGACAAAAATTAAAAAACAAAACCACATTATGTACCCAAGCCCAATCAGTCACCCTACAAACAGAAAAACACCCATATCCACTGTTTGACAAGACCCCTCTCCAATAAAACTGCTTCCAGTAAAGCAAAAGGAGAGGTGGCTGAGTGGTCGAAAGTGCCACCTTGGAAAGGTGGTGTACCTCCGGGTACCTAGGGTTCGAATCCCTACCTCTCCGTTTTATAAAAGTCATGAATATGGAAAATTCAATCGATATCTCAAAATATGAACATCCATCATTTTTTAACAATGATCAGGATTCTGTCTATTGTGTTATTGCAGCAAAAACACGAAGAGAAAAACTAATAGCTGAAAATTTAAAAGAAATTGATGTTCCCTATTATTTGCCTACATATGAAAAAGTAAAACGCTACAAAAACGGCTCCCAAACTCACGAACTCCCACTTTTTGATGGTTACATTTTTCATAAAAAAATACCATCGAAATATACAGAAATCATACAATTGAGTAGTAAATACACCCATGCATTTGAGGTTGATCAAAGTGATACAGATTTGTTTTTAGACCAACTAAGAGTTATAAAAAAAATGCTTAGTGCTAAGGCAACGGTTCAACCCTACGAGCACTATAAAGAAGGTGATAAAGTTAGAATAAAATCAGGTCCTCTTAAAGATTTAGAGGGTTTTATTGTAACAGAAAAAAAGCGTTTCTTATTTGTAGTGACAGTTGATATTTTAGGGCAATCTGTTAGTTGCGAAATCGATCCAATAAATTTCACTAGAAGCTAAATTATTGGTGTGAATGCGTTGCGAATATTTATCTATATTTAACATACGCTTATAAAATGGTATAATTTTACCATTTTACCATTTAGAAAGGACGAAGTCCCTCCGAGAAGAATTGGAGTCATGCTAAAATATTGATCTCAAAAAAAAGAAAATTTTTAATTGTTGGCGCTGGTTGGGCTGGTAAAACATTTGCTGAAAGTTTAGTAAATGATGCACCAAAGGGTTTTTGCTTTGAAATTATTGGGTTTCTAGATGATAAAAAGGATGAAATTGATAATTTAAATTTCCCTGTATTAAATACTTCAAATAAAATAGTTGAGACTGCAATTGAATATGGTGCATCTGAAATAATTATTGCGATTACTCATGAAAGAAAAGATCATGTATTAGAACAAGTGGTTGCGTGTTATGAGAATGGTTTGGTTGTTCATCAAATGCCAGATATTTATTCTGAAATATTTAAGAAAGTTCCAATAAACCATATAGATCACCATTGGGTTGTGCCTGCATTAAAACCTCCTAAAAGAGGACTCAATGAGATTTTTATATCAGCAATTGATTATACAGTTTGTCTGCTTTTAATTATATTTGTTTATTTTCCATTATTTCCTTTTATAGCTTTGGGAATAAAGCTTTCTTCTCCTGGGCCTATTTATTTTTTACAAAAAAGAGTCGGTATGTACGGAAAAAGATTTACGATAATTAAATTTAGAACAATGATGGATAAAGCTAGAAGTAATGGTGCATCATGGACTACTGAAAATGATTCTCGAATTACATTTTTAGGAAAGTTTATGAGGAAATTTCGCATTGATGAACTTCCACAATTAATTAATGTTTTTAAAGGTGAAATGGCATTGATTGGACCGCGACCTGAAGCTTTGGATCTTGTGTCTAAATACAAAAGAGAAATTCCTTTCTATGAATACCGATATTTAGTAAAACCTGGGATTACAGGATGGGCACAGGTAGTTTATAAAAATACTTGCTCTATTGAAGGGGCATTAATTAAGTTGCAGTATGATCTATATTGGATTAAGAATCGCTCAATTTGTTTGTGTATGAAAATAATATTAAAAACGGTTAGAGTTTCTGTTACAGGGTTTGGTTCTGTTTGATATTTAATTCGATTTCAGAATAAAAACATACTCGAAAAATTAAATTTAGCTTTTAAAATTGAAATATAAAAACTTATGAAGGAAGAAGAGATAGATTTCGTTAAATTATTTCTAATTCTCTGGAAAAAGAAATTTTTCATTTTATTGTTCGTTTTCTCTGTGGTAACTGTAACAGCGATACATCAGTGTTACTTTGTAAAAGAAACTTTTCGAAGTGACTCGGTTATATTGCCAATAAATTCTTCAGAAAATGCTAGTATGGTTTCACAGTTAGGAGGATTGGCAAGTATAGTAGGGGTTAGTGAACCTAAGAAAGAAAATACTATAGAAATGATTCTGAAAAGCAGAACTTTTGCACAGAAAATTGTTGAAAGGTTTAGTTTAGTTGAGAAATGGAATAAGACATATCAAGAAACAACTGATGCTGTAAGGAAAAGGATTATTATTAAAAAGTTATCAAAATCTTCAGGATTATTGTTGGCATGGGAAGATGAGAACCCGCGATTTGCAAAAAAAATGATAGAATATATTTTAATTGAAGTGGCTTCTAATATGAAGCATCATTCTGAAAATAAAAAAAGTTTGCATTTGAACTTTCTTGAAGAAAGGGTTAGAGAAGCTTTAAAAAAATTAAACAAGTCGGAAAATAATTTAAAAAATTTTCAAGAAGAGAATCAAGGAGTAGATATTGCTAGTCAAGCAGAAGCTATAATTGTACAATTAAACAATTTGAAATCTAAGAAACAAGATCAAGAGTTAGAATTATCGATTACTCAGAAAATGATTTCTAAAAAAGATGGGAAAATAAAAGCATTAGGTTTATCTATAGCAGAAACTCAATTAATGATCGAACGTCTGATCGGAGATGTAAATCAAGAGTCTTATAGTAAATCCTTGAATGAAAGAAGTCTATTAGATATACCAAAAATAGGTCTTGAGTATGCTAGATTATTGAGGCAAGTGAAAATGAACCAAAAAATTTATAGCCTGTTGATTGAACAATTGGAAATGGCTAGGATTGAAGCAAGAAAGAATCTAGAATCTTTTGAGATAATAGATCCACCTCTTGAGCCAGAAAAAAAGGTTGCCCCAAATATAACTCTTACGGTTTTTTTATCTGCAGTAGTTTCAAATGTATTTATAGTGTTGCTATTGTTGGCTTCTCATTACGTTAGAGTGGTAAGATATAGGTATAATTTAGGTCATTAATATGTTTTTTAATATTGTCATCAGTTTTAAACATGAATAAAAAGTTTGTAGTGTGTGGGTATGCAACTCCTGCTATAGGAGCAATTAGGATTCTTATAGATGAGATGAATCTACCTACTGAAAATATTTATTGTGTTACTTATAATACGGAAGGGAATGCATTATTAATAGAATTTCTACAAAAAAGAGGGA
>Ga0222717_10001507_pt1 | contig 18973 bp, 21 predicted proteins | sample C33_18DmetaG_FD_165053 | JGI IMG/M metagenome (GOLD analysis project Ga0222717, IMG submission 165053) | Estuarine water microbial communities from San Francisco Bay, California, United States - C33_18D | ecosystem: Environmental > Aquatic > Marine > Unclassified | place: USA: California...
AGCTCTTTTGCAACTTCGCCGATCCCCTCAAATTCACCATTCGAAGCCGGGATAAGATCATCTCGATTAAATGCCTTTAGGACATCCTTATTAGTGCAGTCTACCAACACCTTCTGCAACCTGTCGATGAAACCTCTCTCAAATATTTCCTCGAGCGCAGGATGCGCCGTCAGGTTATAATCAGCATAGTCCGGAGTCACCCAAATAATCGGAGCATCCTCCGCTTTAATGTCTCCAGCTGCCACCATCGAATCATACTTTTTATAGCTTAACACTCCCACATCCACCGATCCACCGGCAACCGCTCGAGCCGTAGCGTCGTGACCACCGACTGTTTGAAACTGAATAGGCTTTGTGAAGAACTTGTCAGGCATCATGCCTGTTTCCTTTAAGATGAAGTATGTTGGCATGAGTCGCCCAGACGTAGAACTTTTCGAACCAAAGCTAAAAACGAGATCTTTAATTCCACTCGGAAATTCATCCGACTTAGTGAGCCCCGTTTCCTTGTTCGCGATCATATAACTCTTATATTTTGGATCCACATCTCCCTGCGCGATGGCACGTGCGCCTGGCACCGCCGAACGAGCCTGCACTCCAGTGTAGCCTCCAAACCAAGCAAGATGAACTTCCCCATTTTTAAAGCGCTCAACCGCGGCAGGATAACTAGACGAAATCGAAAACTTCACCTCAATATCCAGCTCTTTGGCCAAATACTCTTGTAAGGCTTTATAGTTCGCTTCCTGATCCGAAACCTTTTCATCAGGAATCGCGGTAATCACGAGAGCCTTCTCCCTCTCGCCCTCCTTAGCTGATCTTTCTTTATCCCCACAGCTAGCAACCAGCAGCGCTGTTGAGGTAATCGCGATTCTGCCAAGGCAGCTCTTCATCATCTGGAAGATCGACCGATCTCCCGCTTGGAGTAATTTCATGCTCAAAGGAAGCATCAATTTTCTGCCCTCCGATGGCAAGGCAACAATCTCGATGGTTTAATTCATCTCACGCTCAAAAAACTCGAGAAAACCCCACGGGACAAATTTTAGCTATCTCGTAGTCACGTTAGTAGAAGATGTCGTTTGGAGAACAAAGAATGACAAAAGACCGCAAGCGCAAAGCAGTGGGATTGCTATCATTTAATTGTGAATGCGAAAGCCCCCTGTAAGGCACTTGATTGTCGCAATAGTTGCCCTTTCGGCAACCGAGGTTGCCTCTCGGTAAATGTAGGACTCGATGTCGCAATATCAGAACTGCAAAGACTCGGTCCCTGCCAACTTCTTGTTAAACAGGCTGGACTAACATCGATTTCACCAATCCAACTGAAAAAACTACAACCCTCTACCGGTTCATTCGTAATGCCCTGCGACAGGGTCCAGCTTCTTGACACGACCCAATTAACGCTTTTCCGCTGCCCTTTCCAAAAAACTCTTAGAGTCGGCCTGGTCGCTCCAAAAACATCAGGAATATCATTTCTAAATTTTCGCGAAACACCTTGGGACAGTCTAGCCGTTGATATTCTCTGCCAAACCTTACAAGCAACTCCTAAACCGGCCAACAACCACTGTGTCGAAGAATGTTCAAAATGGTTGGATGACTGGTCAAACTACGACCCTCCATCTAATCTTTCTCCACGCGAAAAAGACATTCAACTCATCCGAAACAGCCACACAATCAATATCCACATCGATCGTGGCTGTGTCATCTCAAACACAACAATCTCTCCTCGGTTTATTGACTTTGATGGTCTTACCGTCCGAATGAGTGAGAGGTATCAAGATCGAATCGTAATCGCCGACTTGGGTCGCACCTGCCTCGCAAATAACAAGAGTGGTCAGATCAAAATATCCCTAGCAGGCTAACGGGAATTCTAAGATCTATTCAGCAGGCACAAAAGAGAATACTGGATTCATCAGCTTCAATGAAACACCCCGGCAGGATTAGGATGGACGCCTGCCGGGGTGAGGATCATCGAGTCGAAGGGAGTGAAATCAACCCCCCGACCCAAGAAAAAACGTTATGACCGCTTCCGCCGAAGGACAAATGAGGCACCTAACAAAGCCAGCGCCATCGAAGTTGGTTCAGGAACTGGCTCCGAATTGAAAACACAAATTTGAACGCCATCGACTGAACGAAAGCTCCCGGGAAACCCCGGGAAAATCGCATCTCCAAAGCTAGCCTCGATTTTCGTAGCTGAAGCACCAAGCTGTAAATCTGTAAAGAATACGACCCCTTCAATTCCGTCCTTACTAGTTCCGTAGGAACCAGCATTGATTACTGTTGCGCCTTCTACCGAGGGCCCAACGCTGTAAGCACTAGGCGGCCCTCCACGCCCCCCAAGAAGCGAATAGCTCACTCTGACATAGCTCACTTCCTCTGCGAGCTCAAGTGAGCCGTTCCAAGTTGCACCTCCATCATGAAAATAAAATGTATCTGGATTGGACCCAAGTCCACCTATAAAACTATATGCGTCGGTTACATTTGTCGTCAAATTACTCGATGTAATAATCGCTCCAGATGTTGACTGTGCCGCCCCTTGTGAGCCGCTTCCCGTTTGTTCCGGGCCGGTTGCGTATTCCCAAGTATCCCAGGAAGCGGATGCAAGAGCATTCGGTGCAGTTTGCCAAACTGTAGCCGCTTGCGCAGAAACAGAGGTTAAAATAGCGAGTTGGATTATTTTTTTCATTTTTTTGTTTTAAGATTATTCAGCTGTTTTTCCTTCTTTCAGTCGAAAGAAAGTTGTCGTTTTTTGGAGGGGCAAAATCATTTGGTTAACGCCTTCAGCTCCCGGAACATCAACCCAGCCATTAGCTAGTGATTGGCTTGATTGTAAGCGACGACTGCCAAGCCATGAGACTGTAACATCACCACTATTAATCCGGACTTGAAGTGGCCTTGGTCTCGCAACTTCCAAATAATTTCCTGAAAGATCCAGCGACACCCTATCAAGGCTCAAAGAACTGGAAGCTGCATCAAAAAGAATCGTGTATTTTCCTGTGAATGGCATTTCCCGAAGATCCCATTGAATCCCATAGATAGTTCCCATTCCTCCGTTTTCACCATTCAACGCTTCTTCACTGCCGACAAAATTCCGGGTAGGGAAAATGACACTTACTTCACCCTCATCGTTCTCAACGATTAGCTGTATTCCAGCAGTATCAACCTCGGATCCCAACGCTCCAATTTGAAGGAAAATATTCTGCACAAGAAGTCCCGTAGTATCGTCCAACTGCATTGATATTGGCGCCTGAAAGCTATAAATATTACGACCACTTGTCAGAAAGGCCGAACTGGTTCGGCAGGTCAGAGTTGCATCTTCGTCAACCGCAACATCTGGGAAGTTTGGAGCAAACTTTGCCTCAGTGAAAACATCCCATTCAGCATGAGAAGTCCCCTCATCACCTCTCCAAGAAGGAGTAATAAGTTGGCCAAAAACTGGCGCATTCAAAGTGAGAAAACATATCAGTTTCTTCATCCGGGTGGGAGCATGTCTCACCTTTATTTTTCTTGCTGCCGCTGAGTTGTCTTTCCCTAACGCTGACTTGCATATTAGAAGGTGATTTCGAATGCAAGGAAGCCATTGACTCCAGGCTGAGTGTCGATACCGCTTGTTATACCTCCGGCGTGACCGCTTCCCCGGTTGGCACGAGCCCACAAAACATACTCCTGATCTAGTAAATTTCGTACACCACCTCTCAGAGTCGCTCTGTCCGAAAAGCGATAATATCCAATTAAATCAAGGAGGAAAAAATTATCCGTCGCAGGAAGATCCCCTGTGATTTTCGCCTCTGGCTTAGCTGCAACGTAAGTTCCAGCCAACTCCATGCCCCACTTCTCGTCGGGACCAGTAAAGCCAGCCCAAGCAACCGCCTTCCAAGGTTCCACCGTATTGAGGGGAGCGTCCCCACTCACTCCTTCCGACCAGCCAAAAGTTCCACCAAGTCGCAGGCAACCAACAGACCACTCACTTTTTAGTTCTACTCCATAAATTTTTGTGTTCGTGGCATTTTCTGTTCGTAACACATTGAGGCCGTCAATGACCTCGCCAGTTGGAACATTACTTTCAAGAAAGTTCCCATAACGATTGTAGTAGGCAGTGAAGACTGAATTCCATGAGCTAGATTCATGGCGAAAACCAAGCTCAAACAGGTCAGAATCTTCCGCTCTAAGATCTGGATTAGGAAGCGAGATCGACAGATTATTTGGGTGAACAAAGACGCCTGCTAACTCTTCTGCTGTAGGATTTCTGAAACCTCGAGTGAAACTCCCAAAAAAAGAAAGCTCGTCAGTCTTTTCGTATTCAAGAAGAAGACTTGGCGATAGAAATTTATTCTCATAGTCAATCGCCGCAATGGTCCGCTGCCCAATCAATCTCCCGACTTCATCGAAGACGGGTAGCGAAGTCTGCGCTAGGAATTCTGGAGTATTGGTAGGATTAACACGAGAATACTGAAAGCGGAGCGCAGGGGAAACGGACCAACGATCGCCGATGCTTATTTTATCTACCATTGTTATTGAGTGATCCCAAACAATAGAGGGAGCTAAATTCGGAAAATCGCTGGGGGCAGTCAGGCCATCCTGCCGATTTAATGAGCCAGAGACATCGCTCCGGGCTGCCTGATACTCATAGGTAAGGGAGTGCATCTGAAGCTCTTTTGAAGCAGCTAAATTTAAACCCGCTCTATTGGTGTAATATGAAAGATCGTTGACCCGATCACGAAGCCCTCCAAAAGGAGTAAGAACACCCTGTAAATTTAAATTTCGTGACTCAGATGTCTGACTATAAATTTTACCCGTATATTTATCAGCAAACCAATCTTCACTGTCTGGCTCAAAATCAAAATCAAGACTAACCCTAAAGCGACTCCTGACCGAATCACTTGACGCATTGATTGTTCGCCCAATGAGCGATTCAGTCTCAATACTATCTAGATCTGTAAAAGCTTCTGATCTAAAAAAATCAATCGTTGGTAATACGGTAAGACTACCATTTCGGATGACAGTTTTCCAGACCACCGCATGGCTCTTCGCATCAGTTGGGTTGGCCGGAATACCGCTATTGTTTTCAAGCTCATGCCCCTGTCGGTAACTATAGACTATGCTTGAAGCAAGGTCGCCATTACCCCAAGCGCCGGAAAATCTCTCATTCCAACTTCGATTATTCGAAGAGTAAGTCGAGGTTGAACTAAAAGCTTTACCAATCAAAGAATCACCTAAAAGCGTGAATGGGCTTTCAGTCTGACCCGCAACCGTTCCCGCTAAAGAGCCACTTCCCGGCGATGCAGTTCTTAAAAGATCAAGCGAGGAGAAAACTGCTGGATCGAAATAGATTCGACCTGGCCCTCCAGAGCCTTGAAAAGATCTTACGACAAAATCATCTGGCTGCGCAATACCATCAACTAACACCTGAACCCGATTTCCCTCAAGACCACGAATGTTGATCGAGTTACTTCCACCTTCCAAATAAGGCACTAAAGAATCAACTCCAGCAACATCAAGCGGCACCGAAACTCCGGGTTCACGCTGCAATGAATCAGGTAAGTTCACTGCTCCTTTGCTGAGTAGATCCTCTGCCTTAATCGAGGTTGTGCTCCCCCTCAACTTGCCATCTTTGATTAGCTTAGCCATCACTTGGACCTCCCCTAATTCCGTCACTTCCCCTCTAACAAAAAAAGAGAAAAAGAAAAAGAACGCTAAAAATTGGGCAAGCCGAGTCATCTAGACAGAGACAGACATGGTGATAAATCTAGCGAAGGAACTTGGTAAGGACTTCACGAATCGCTACTTGGTTTATCGCTTCACCCTTCTCGGCCTTCCGTGCCATACTATTAACCTCAGACATCAACCGATTCCCATCCACTATCAGGGCGTAACGAATAGGTTCATCGGTATCTGAAATCACTTGATCCCAACAATTTCTAACCTGGCCCCAAAAAGTGCGCGTTTGATCCCATTTTTTTCTAGCCAGCTTGAATCCTCCTTTTGAATTTTCATCCGAAACCCTCCTGTATTGATTCAACCCTCGTTCCATACAAAGAAATTTTCGCTTTCCCTCGCGAGAAACAAGCTTGCTATTTTCTTGTTGGTGAACCCAGCCTTCGGGAGTTATCACATGCCGATTCGTAACCATTAGTAAATCATAATCTTTTCTCTTAGTATACTCACGACGTGGAAGAGGACGTGTCGAGAGTCTAGATGTCCAGATTGAGGTATTTGCGGTATGAACCCAGGCCCCAAAAGCTTTGTATCTTGGGCTCTCATCAATTTGTGTCACAAACTGCGTCCAGGTCCCCTCGACATCCGCATTCGAATGAGTCACAGGCAGCCATGTGTTGCCACCTTCATAATTCAAAGTCCTCCGATCCTCATATTTCCATACTTGTCCCCAGTGTTTAATAACGACCGGACCATCTTCATCTCCGACGACTAATAAATGCTGAAGAGTGATCGATTTACCCGTATCTTGAGCCACTTCTACGAGCTCATAGGCGTCTGCCAAATACGGTTTTTTGAGCTTGTAACCTTCATCTAAGGAGACGGTTTCTTCAAAATTAAACTCGACCTCAAAGGCCCCGGACATTGCGAGGATTGCAGCGCGATCTTGTGCAAACTTCTGTGAATCCGCGAGAGCACAGATACTAGTGATTATCGTAGATAGGAAAGTCAGGTATATTTTCATTTACTTCAACCAACACAATTACACTTTTTGGATGCTTTGAATTGCGATCACTTGTCAAATTATTGCGCTAAATTGACAGCCCTCACATCAGGAACAAATCCGGGCCGCGGCCAAAATACCTCCCAAGGCGCATCGCGTGCTGCCGAGTGATAGCCCTCTGCCCATTCAAGATCATTGAACAAAGAGGCGGGGATTTCCCCAGAATTTTCGAAAGATCTTTGATCCGTAATTTATGCTCTTCTAGAAGTTTCTTGAGGTACTCAACAGCCCGTGGTTTTTCTTCTGGTCCTTCATATCGCTTTACCAAAAGGTGAAGTAATGAGAGATAGTCAAGCTCGTCAGCGGTTAGTTTCCGTGATCGTCCTTTGAATGATTTAATATGACACAGCGTTTTCAAATAAGACTCACGAGAACGAATGACCCGTGGCGGGAAACGATTTACCAAGGACTCGTAAACAGAACTTGAACGAGAAGAAGTTTTCACTTGGTCAATTACCATCATCGTCAATTTTATCTCATATATTCCCGAGATCTGCTTGCGATGAATTGCGCTTCTTTGGCGCTTATTTAAACCTTGGTATTTTTCCTTTTCGAAAATTCAGACTCCCCCTAGCTACACTTGGTCATCGTCATATCCTGCGGCTGTATAAGAACTTCTTTCACAATTCAGAACTGATCGCCAAAGCTCTCTTACCTCAGAAGACTTTGCCGAAATCTCACAAAAGTTTTCTCCGTGAGTATTAAATAGTAATAGCAATTGATGCACTTCTCCATCGAGTTCCGCTTGGACAAGGCGGAATGCATATAGATGATTCATATCGACTTCCATTGAATAACTCTGACCCTCGGAAACTAAGAAATTTCTTTTCTTTAAAAGATTTAGGGGGGCGTGTGAACTCACCAAAGTTCCATCTCTGCTAGACATCGAAATCGTGACAGAAATCTCTTTATTGATAGTCCTAGCCAAGATTGTAGTAAGTGGATTTTGCGCCATTCTAACGGTTCTCAAATGGGCGGCATCTCGGCAACACGGACAAAGAGTTGGAGTTTTTACAGAGATCCGTTCAAAGTCCTCCGTCATATTTTTTTCACAAAATGCTCCAGTTATAAAATACAGCTGGCGCCTGGAAGAAGCCAACTTTGGCTCCAAAACGATCGCCAACTCACGATTCTCTGAGACGAAATACAGGCTAGCGTTTTTGACTGATGCATAAACCATGCCACGGGAAGCCCCTTTAAAAGAGAATCCAGCTTCGGGAATGAAAAAATCCTCATCTGAAAGATACCCGGACGAAAGATTAATTTCGCCTCTACTTGAAGACATCGGAAATCTTATTTCATACTCGCAAATTCCTAGAGTAGATAAACCTTCCCAAAATGAAGGACTAGAACAATCAACCTGAATCATAACCTTAAGATTCTAAATTTTAAAGAGAGACACTATCAGGATGAAAAAGCTTCATACCCCGACGCCTATGCCACAATAAAGCAAGACTTCCGATCGTGAGCAAAAATAGCGCAGACGGCTCAGGAATCTGCACTACCCTGAGAAAGGTTGCTCCTGGGACTTCGGAATTATTAGAAAATCCATGAAGAAAATCACTTCCCGAACCATCTTCTCTACCCGTCAGCGCGATGAAATAATTAGAGTTTTTTTGATCAATCCAATCATTGATCAAATCAGTGACATCAAACGTTACGAGTCCGAAGGAATCTACCGAAGCCGAAGAGACAACATTTAGGATGTGAGTTGATTCAAACTCGACAGCGCTCATCATCCCATCGGGGTTAGTATCATCTGCAATAGCTAGCAAGGGGTTTGCACTAAGCCCATGAGCAGAAACCAAGAATGGGTTCTCTAGGTCTGCATCCGCATTGAAACCACCACTTACTGAGGTTACCGAAAAAGCCGCGCTAGATACCGGATTTCTAAAGGAGGTAGGATCAAACGAGGTGAAGTCAAAGTAAATCCCTTCGGGCTGTCCAAGCCCAAAGGGCTCCGGAGAACTAACTCTTAGAATTAAACGTGAATCACCATCGTATCCTCTAACCTGATCCACTCCTTGAAAAAAACCTGACGTCATCACGCTGTTTTTCGGAGATATTACTATACTTGCTTCTCCCACCGAAACAATGACCAACGAAGAAAGAAAAACGACCGGTATGTTTTTTGTCATGGTTCGAACGCTATCGAAAAAATGACATATTACTTGTTGTCGGTTATGATCCCCTGACTCTGGGTTGTGAAAAAGATGGGATGAACTCCATTCGTTTTTAAAAACGCAATCAGCCCCTACGAACTTCTTTTAAGAAACTGGGACGGCGTCATCCCCTGTTCCATAGAGAATGCTTTCGAGAAGTGAGATAGCGATTGATATCCGACTTCCAATGCAACCTCGGTCACATTGAGCCGATTCTCTGAAAGCATTTCGGCTGCTTTAGAAATGCGTAATGATCTTAGATGCAAAAGAAGCGTTTTCCCTGTTTCCTGCTTCACTAAACGACTCAAGTATGGAGGAGCGCATCCCACATCTCGAGCTAGCTTCTTCAAATCAAGGGCCTGCTCTAGCCTTCCCTCTAGCAGCATTAAGGCTTCGCGAACATGGCGGTGGGCATTTGATTTAATCATCGAGCAAAAGAAGCTTGGTTCTTCCTTGGGCTGACGGAACAAGTGCAATGATAAAATCTCTAAAGTCTTAGCCAAATACCATGCCTTCTCGACGGCAGATTGAATGGGAGGACTGACCAAATCGCCCAAGAAGCCTGACTCGCGTTCGGACCAGCGGCGAAGAATTCCCAAATTTTTCTTCATGATAAGCTCCACCGGCCCAAAGACCCGCTCTACCGATTCGATCGCGATCACTAAAATCACAAAATTATGTCCAGCATCGGAGGCGAATCGAGTCGCTGACATCAGACCCGCCTTACTTCCAGTCGTAAAAAGACCCGCCGTCGCGGGAAGGAGCGTGAGGCGAGTTCCCGCATCCATCATGAGGCCCTCCCCTTTTTGATTTAAAACAAGATGAAGCGAGGATCTTTTTACCACATCAGCCCACGAGCCAACCTCACCGGGATTCCCGGTGAGATGCCAAATTTCAAAGTCCAAACTACCGGACTGGCGATGGATTAAGGTCTTCCGAATGGCTATTGGTATTGAGACTCAATCCCAATAGCAACCTTTTGTCGTAGAACAATTCACCAAACAGCCAAAAATACGCTCTCTTTTCTTTTAAGAATCAGCTTTGGCCTTTCTCGATTTTCGGGTTAATCACAACTCATGTATTTGACCGGATTCGCAGATGAAGCAGCTCAGGACCTCGCCACCCAAATCAAAGCGACAAAGGAAATTGGTTGGACCCGCATCTCCGCACGGGGGGTGAACGGGGCCAATCTTCACGAACTCCCTGATGATGAGTTTGATAAAGTCGCAGGCCAACTCAACGATTCCGGTATCACCATCCCTGAATTTGGCTCCTTGATTGGCAATTGGGGGAAGAAAATCACCTCCGACTTCGATATTACCCTTGCTGAAATCGAGCGAGCGATTCCCCGCATGCAGCGCCTCGACACCAAGTTGATCCGCATTATGTCATATGCACAAGAACCTTGGGGAAACGACCAGCAGGAAGAAGAACGCTTTCGACGCCTCCGCGAAATCCACGCTCGATTTGCCGACGCAGGGCTCCAAGCGGTTCATGAAAACTGTATGAATTGGGGCGGTTTCTCTCCCGACCACACCCTTCGCCTTGTAGAAGAAGTTCCAGGCTTAAAACTGATCTTCGACACCGCCAATCCTGTTTTTCAACTCGACCGCTCCAAGCCTGAGCCGTTTCCTTGGCAGGATCCCCTTGAATTTTACAACAAAGTCAAAGAACACGTCGTTCACGTTCATATTAAGGATTGTACTAATCCCGGCGTGGGCGAGACCGAGCCCACCCAATACACCCTTCCTGGCGAAGGTCAGGCAAAGGTCGTCGAGATTCTCAGAGCACTCAAAGATGATGACTACAATGGTGGCCTTGCCATTGAGCCACATGTTGCCACTGTCTTCCACTCGACCGAAGGCGAAGAGCCTGATTGGCGGCAGTGTTACGACTCCTACGTTGAATACGGACACGCCATGAACCGATTGATGGAAGATCTCGTCTAAGCTAATCCAATGGACCAACTTTCACCCCTGACCTTAATTGGAGGCGTTATTGCGCTCTTCACCATTCTCGGGTTTTTGAAGAGATTCGTCTCCTTCTTTTTAAATCTCGTTGCCCTGTCCCTCGGAGCCATCGCTGGATTATGGGCTTATAATAACGGATTCGAAATCGCGCAGAAGGCCGTCGACAAGCCCCAACCGTGGATGTCAACGGCCCTTGGAATTTCAACCTTCATATTCACCGTTGTCGTCTTCCGGAAGATCTCTGCCTTTCTTGCTGGAAAAAATAAAGAAGATAATCAAGCACGTTCCGGAGGATTCAGAATGGCCGGAGGGATTTTCGGGCTCCTTCTTGGTGCTAGCTTTACCTACTTCATGCTCACTGGCGTGCGTTACGCAGGTACGGTCTCCGAACTCGATCGCTTAACTCAATATGTCAGCGGTAAAATCGACGCCTCTAGTAGAGAGCCAATCTTTGCAAAATTAAAACTATGGATCGACAGCAGTCAAATTGGACAATGGCACCAGAAGATTGATTTTCTAAACGACCCGGTCGAAGCCAATGCTGCTAAGTTGGCGATCGTCAAAGAAGAGAACCTCGAGAAGTTTGCCACGATGACCTCACAACAGGGAGTCGAATTCATCCCTGATGCCATCCCAGTCGACCCCGCAATTCAAAGAGCATACGACCGCCGCAACTTCGGAGCACTTCTTAGAAATGAAGCCATCCAAAAAAAGCTCCGCGAAACCTTCACCGAAGAACAACTTCGCCAACTGGATATCGAAGGTGAATTAGGCCTTCGGAAATAGCCTTCGGAACCCTAACGGGTCAGCGACATCATTGCGGCCAGCAGGCCCACAAAGTTAGGATTCCACTGATCATGATGGCTCCTTATGAAGGTGCCAGGAATCGGGACAATCCAGTAAGGTGTGTCATTATAATAGGGCCCTTTCGGTCTTGAGAATCGGTAGACCTCTTTTTCACCCCGAACAAGAAATCCATCTAATTCACGCGCATCTCTATTGTCCCAATAAAGCTCCTCAAGAGACCTTTTTTGGTTCTTTAGTTTTTCAAACTCGTGACTGAATAGTGGCTTAAAATGTCCCACTGTCGACCTGTGAGCTGCCGCCTGCCCCCCGCGCAACTTATCCCTCTTAGGGTCCCTGCGATACATCCCGGCAACTCCAGTATTGAAAAAATTAAGCCCCGGAACCCATCTGCCCATGAGATTTCCCATAGGCCAAAAAACACTCGTAATGAAATCGCGCTGACTAGTTAAAGAAACCATAAGAGGCCCTCCTTCAACATTCTTGATGCCACGATTCTTAAAAGTCGAGAGAAGCTGCCGGGCATAGATTGCAGACTCGGCAGAGTTGATAGAAACCATCAAGTCCGCCGGAAAGTCCTTGCGCATCAGCTTCCGTCCGCGTGCAGAATCCATCGCGACACGGGCTGAAATTGACTCCGCCATCGCACTTTCAAGAATTGCACCGCCCAACGAGTGGCCAATCATCACAATTCGATTTTTCGAATTAGCTCCGCGTGCTACGGCACCTAGCTCGTGAAGCACTTCAGTGCCTGAGACTCCACCGACTCTTCGCGCTGCCGCATGCCGATGAAAATAATCAACTCCAATTGGAAAAGTTGCCAAAGACCTTCCCCGCCAACTCACAAAAACTCCCATCACTTTTCTCCCACTAGCTTCCCCTAGATCCTTGAGCATCTCCCGAAAATCATGAAGGTCACCAGCCCCCGTGATCAAACGCTCCGAAGCATTATGATTCCAGCCGTGAATATAAACGACCATCAATAGAGGCTCGATTGACTCGGCCTCAATCTTGGCTGTCACCCGCTTTAATTGATCAAAGCTAATCAATTCACCCTGATCATCGATTTCAACATGTCCGAGAGAAACTTTTGGGTCGAGCTTTTCAAGAGTCAACTCCGGCGTCTGGCGATATCCCGAAGTATGAGTGCACGCAGAGTTCAGAAACAATAAAGGCAGCAGACAAAGAATAATTCGCATCGCAGTCATTAAATCTCACCCACCAAAAACTGCCCATCGATAAAATCGAAGTAAGCATTGCCTTTAACAATGACCTCGCGCACGAAGTACCTCCGGCCGGGATCGAACCGGCACGACCTAGGGTCAATGGATTTTAAATCCACAGCGTCTACCAATTCCGCCACGGAGGCCTTTCGTTTCGAAAGCGGGCGCAGTCTTCGGCAGCGGATCAATCTTGGCAAGTCTGGAACTGCTTAAAGGCGATTTTGAACCCGCCCGCATGGTCATTTTCTCACCCAAGCCTTAGCAAAAGCCTAGACCAGTCGAGACGACATGGAAGCTGGACCCAATCAACAAATTGTTCAGACTCCTCCTGTGACAGTCACTCCGCGCGGCATTCTTTTTCTTCTTGTTGCGCTCACCCTCACAATGGTGGGGGTTTTCCGAATCGATGGCGACTTAATCGCACTCGGCACCGCCGGACTCCTACTAGGACTTATGGTAATAGTATTCGGAAAATGGAACCTCCGGGGCATCCACCTTAAACTCTCTGCCCCCTCCCGCGTCTTTGCTGACACCTCTTTCGACTTGCGGCTCACCCAGCTGAACAAGCGGAATCTTTTCGATGCCTGCAGCACAAATCTTGAGCTTAACTTGTCCCATGTTTCCAAAATTGAAACGCATGCGACATGGACTGCTGCCCGCTCCTCTTCGACAAGTAAACTCCGGGGAAGTATTGCCAAAAGGGGGGCTATTTCGGATCACCCCTGCACTTTAAGCTCAGCCTTCCCGTTGGGGATATTTCGTTTCTCGAAAAAAATCACCCTTGAACATGAGATTTTGGTCTTCCCTAAGCCTCTTGTCCCAAAAGAGTTCTTTGCGAACGGCGCATTCGATGAAGCGTGGGATGGTGGAGGCTTCCAATCCGGCGACACTCCTGGAGAACCACGAGGACTGCGCCCTTACCAACCAGGTGATCGAGCCAAGCAAATTCATTGGCCAGCCACCATAAGATCTCAGGCAAGAGGTCGAAGCCCCAGGGTCCGGGAATACGACCCACCAGGCTTACGCCCCCACCATGCAGTTGTCATTTTCCATAGCTTTGGAACCGATCACACCCTCATTCGCACCGACCTGTTTGAGCGTTCGCTCTCACTAGCCTGCGGGACCCTGAGACACCTCAGAGGAATCGGATTACCCGCGAATCTTCGAGCCGATTTTCTGGCCTGGAAGAGTCAAAAGACTTTCCACTCCGAGGCTTGGAGCGACACCCTGACTCTCCTTGCTCAAGCTAAACGGTCCAACCACACTGAAGCGCATGACGTCCTCTCCGAAATCGAAGCAACTCCCGCCGAAGATGCTATCATCATTATTTCTGATATGCCTCTGACATCTTGGAAACACATCTTACCGGAACGGCGTGTTTTAATCATCGACATCCAACAACATCGCTTCGAACAGCGTGGTCTGAACTTCAAATCTCGCGAACCGAGGCGCTTGAAAGATTTGGCCAAAGAAAATTCAAGGGCTACTCACCCGCAGCAACCTGACGGGCTAAATCCTCAGCGGTAATTTTCACGAAAGCCCCTGGCTCACCCGAATAGCGAATCTTGTGCTCCTCATCGAGAACGCAAACAAAGGGCCATTGTTCAATTCGGTAAATCTTAGTAATCGATTGAGTGGAATCCGAAAAGTTCGTCCAATTCACTGTTCCCTCCGCAATATGCCTGCGCAAAGTGCGCGGATCGTCCATATTAACACCCAAAATTTGAATATTTTTGTCTACAAACTCCTCTTGATATTTTTTCATTAGAGCAAGACTTTCGTCATGCGCCGGCATGAGGGCATGCCAAAAAAAGAGGATAGTCACCTTCCCACGGTAGTCACTCAGAGAAGACTTATTGAGAGTCACTTCGACACCCGTAAAATCGGGAGCCTCGGCACCAAGATTGAGTCGGCTCATACGGAAGAGTTCATCCCTCAGAATTGCCTGAGTAGTGGTCTTTCCCACGGTTAGATCAGGCGCCATAATCGCCTTGCGGAGTTTATCTTGCCGAATCGCCATGCCGCGTTTCCCTCCACCAATACGACGGTGCAAAATAGCCTGCGCCAGAGCAGAAGCCCCGCGAACCATCTCGGAAGGGTTGGCTTTCTCAATGGTCTCGAGCAGCGCCATGGATCGTGGATCCTGAATGTGCGTCAATGCAATACAGTAGGAACCAAGCTTAGGACTTAGAAGATGATTGCTTCGAACAGCTTCCCTGATGATACCTGCCGGGCGAGTCGGATCTCCGCGTCGCGCGGGTTTTCTCACTTGCTTGACCGCATAAGTCGAGGCATTCACCAACAACCAAGCTGCTGGTTCAAGGGTCCAAGATTTATCAAGATCATTCCGGATTTCCTCCCAGATCTTTCGACCAACCTCGATTTCATCTGGGCGACGACGCCACGCTGCATTTTGGGCATCATTAGTGGCGGCGGTGCGAACATCGCTAGTCCACTGTTGATAGGATTGGTCAAAAGCGCGCGAAATGAGACGCGCTCTCTCAGGTGAGCCAGCAAAAGCCAACCCCGTAGTCACGGCCAAAATAAATAGAATCGCTTTCATGGTGTCCCTAGAGATTGCACGCTTTCAAAGGATTTGCCAAATTGGAAAAATTAAGAAACATCTGAGGTCTCTTTCGCAGCGAGGCGATCGGCCAAATCATCGTGATAGTCGCGACCCACAATGTATCCAATACAATCAGACGAGCCACACCGGCAAGGATGGTCCTCATAGCAGTCGACGTCGAACCCGTAGTCAAAAGTAATCTCTTCATCCACTCCAATATCCCTCAGAGCCTGAATGAAAATCCGTTTTCCATCCTGAATCGCCTCACTATTCGGATTACAAGAATGATTGATCAAGCGGGCTGGATTCCATTCAACGTTACCGTCAAGATCCCACTTTTTAGTAAGATTGAAAATATAAACCGCCGCCGCACCACTTTTCTCGTGCTCTTCAAATTGCTTCAAAGCTCGCTTTTCACTTTCCTCTTTGCTCACACGATTGCCGACGTACTCAATAAAGTATTGCTCCTTCTCGATTGGATCGATGCAATAAACTCCTTGGCCGTGAATCACGGATCCGCGAACTTCCACAAAGTCGCTCTCACCCCGTCTGCGAAGTTTCTCGATACGACGTTCCTGCTTATCTTCGGAATGCTTGCGATCCTTTTTTTTATTTTTTCCCATCTTAAATCTAAAACGAAGTTACTTAAGTTCCTCAACCTTGACCTCGGGGAACTGAAATTCCTTATCCTCCTTCGGAAGAAACTTAAAGATCTTCCTTAGCTGCAGCGCGTTCATACCGTTGCCATTGACGAAGGTCCAACTCTCTTGCTCCTTTGGAGAAATCGCGATTTCATATTCCCACTTTCGAAAGCGGCGAAGTTTCGCAGGCTTCTCCGATTGGTCGAGATACTGAAAATCTTTGACTGTCGGAACGAAAATCATCCACTTGCGATAGCGTGCAACCTTCTTGGGCTTTCCATCTTCCCCCATCACCTTTTCTCCATCTACCAAGAAATCTTCGAAGCCATAATCCACCTCGAACGCGATATCAGCCCTACGAGTGATGGCAGCTTGGAAAGTGACTCCGTTCTGTCCCATTTCCTTCATCTGCTTTAAATACTGAGCCTTCAACCTCTTCGGCCCACCGAAGGGACGAGCGATCACCTTTAAATATTCAGGATTCATTGAGTCCAAAGCCGCCTGAAAATCTCCGCGGATTGTCTTGTTAACTACTTCCTGAACTGCCGCTTGCGCACGCTCTTTCACTTCCATCGGAACGATGTTTCGATTGGGAACTGTTGAAAGCGGCACGTCATTTCTCTGACAAATCGCATTCATGGTTAGGATGAATAAAAGTAGGAGTGGACTTTTCACCCCTCTGGGATGCCCTGAGATCCGTGTTACGTCAAGGCTGTGGAGCCAGTCCAGAATTTCGGATAAATTAAGGATCGATTCCATTCTTCCTTTTCTGGAAGACCTTGGATATCTCATGAGCCGTCATGGCGAAGAAGGCATTAGGAAAAGGACTCGGGGCACTAATTAGGGGCGCCTCTTCTGACACTGTTCCCAATGCCAAGGTCGAGTTGAGGCCAGGCGAAAGCGTAAGCCAAGTGCCAATCTCCGATCTGGTCCCATCCCCCCTCCAGCCAAGGAAACACTTCGCCGAAGGATCACTCGATGAGCTCAAGCAATCTATCGAGCAACTCGGCATCATCCAACCCCTTATCATCCGCAAGGTTGATGGGCAGATGGAACTCATCGCCGGTGAGAGGCGTTGGCGTGCCTCAAAAATGGTTGGGCTTGAGACCGTCCCCGTTATCGAAAGACCATCGAGCGACCGCGAAGTCCTCGAGATGGCTCTCATCGAGAACCTACAACGTCAGGACCTTAATGCCATTGAGGAAGCAGAGGGCTATGTCCGCCTCGCCAAAGATTTCGGGCTCAAACAGGACATCATCGCCAAGCGCGTCGGCAAATCAAGAGCCAGCGTAGCCAACTCAATGCGCCTCCTCGATCTTCAAGCCTCCATCCAGCGACATCTTGCTGATGGCCACCTTACTGTCGGTCACGCCAAGGCCATCCTTGGAGTCAAAGATCCCAACGAGCAAATTTTGGTTTCGGATCAGATACTCCGACAAAACATGACAGTGCGTTCGGCTGAGAAATTCGTTCAAGATTATCACAAAACCGGACGTAAAAAATCTTCAAGTAAGTCGAAGGTCGTAGATCCCCATATCACCGCAATTCAAAATCGCCTTCGCGATCACTTCGCCACCCAAACCGTGATTCATCACACCAATAAAAAGGGGCGAATTGAAATCGAATACTACGGAAACGATGATCTCGGGAGAATCTTGAACCTTCTTGGTCTCGACCTAGACTGATCTCGTGATCAAAACCACTTTCGCCGGCGCCATTGCCCTTGTTTTCTTAATCGCCTGTTGCAGAGAAAAAAAGGGGCCCAAACCCGTCTCCGGAGCTTCGATTACAGGCACTATTTCGGAGGAGACCATCGACAAATTCTCCGGTAAAAAGGCTTTAACCCACATCGAAGCTCTCACCGTATTCGGCCCACGGCCTATTGGATCCGAAGCCTACCAATTGAGCCTGCATTACCTCGAAACTAAGCTCGCGCAATTAGGTTGGAAAACTAAGCGCCAAAGCTTCACTGGGATCACCCCTATTGGCCCGCAAGAATTCACAAACCTTCTCGCCCGCTATTCGCCCGGATCCGAGCCCGATTGGAACTCCTCAACACCCTTCCTCCTGTGCTCCCATCTCGACACCAAGCTTTACGCAGAATTTGAATTTCTCGGCGTCAACGACAGCGGATCATCCACCGGAGTACTCGTCGAAATAGCCCGCGTTCTTTCCGAGAAAAACGAAGGAGCTCAAAATATCGAACTCGTTTTCTTTGACGGCGAAGAAGCCATCCTCAAAAACATCAATCGCAAGGACGGACTTTATGGAAGTCGCTACTACGCCTCTCAACTAGACAAGCGCAGAGTTAAACCCCAAATCGGCATCGTTCTCGACATCGTCGGCGACCCAAAAATCCCCCTCCTGATCGGCGGAGACACCCACCAAAAACTTAAAAGTCATACTCAGTCCGCTGCATCCAAACTTAGCCTACAAAACTGGGTCAAACCGCACCCTATGACCATCATCGATGATCACGTCCCTCTCATGAACCGCGCCAACCTTCCTGTCCTCCACCTCATCGGTAACTTTAGCGAAGCAACCTACTGGCACCAAAAAGGCGACACCTTGGACAAAATCACCTTCGGCGCCCTCGAAAATACCGGGAAACTTACCCTCCAAGTTCTCCACCAGCTTACCAAGTAAAAGACAACCAAGATGGTGCCGAGAGCCGACTCCACCTCGCCCTAAATACCATGTCCCAATCTCCTAGGACACAGAAAAGGATTTCAAAACCGGTTGCACGCCCAGAAAACACTGTTTAATCTTTGGAGAATGAGAGCGTTTTTCGTCCTTCCCTTTCTCGCGCTCTTTGCGGCGAGCTGCAGTAGTTCGCAAACTCCGGACTCTCGTATCGCGAAAAATCCTAAAATTTTTCGCGCCCTAGAACTAGAGCAA
>Ga0222717_10001509_pt1 | contig 18951 bp, 15 predicted proteins | sample C33_18DmetaG_FD_165053 | JGI IMG/M metagenome (GOLD analysis project Ga0222717, IMG submission 165053) | Estuarine water microbial communities from San Francisco Bay, California, United States - C33_18D | ecosystem: Environmental > Aquatic > Marine > Unclassified | place: USA: California...
ATGACGCCCGGGGCAAAATTGAGTCAGCTGTCGATAAGGCCATTTATTATGGGCACGCGGGTGTTAAGATCATTCATGGTCACGGCTCCAGCACAGGGCAATCAGTCATAGGTCCCAAGGCTATCAAACTCATGAAAGAGCTGGCAACCAGTACTGGAGGCACCTTTGCCCAAGACCGAAATAATCCTGGGGCACATATCATTTGGTTTAATTGACAGGCCTCCATAGTGGCTACTCTGACCTGGTGCGGCTCAGGCAGTATCTTAAGAGGGCCTGCATGCCACGGCAATCATGTTCGTTATAGGTATAGAGATTAGTGAAATCAGATTTGCGCCTGCCGGTGATTAATTTGTGATCTCCATGACGTCTTAATTGATCCTCCAGGTTGCCAATAGCTTTTGCAGGGCTGAACGTCTTAAAGAAGGAAGGCACGTTATAATCAATTTCATCCAGACCAAGAAAATCTATTAACCCTACCTTGCTGTTGTATTGGCCTTTTCGCGCTGCTCTAAGGTGGTTGTATTCGCTGGGCATATTGTCGCGAAACCACTTTCTCATGTTCGCGTTATAGTAAAGGTTTTCTATCCTGTCGTGCTGGTCGGGAAACATTGCCTTAAGAATATTTTTTTCATGCTCGGAGTAAGCGACAATTTTTCGGTTTGTAGCTTCAGCCTGGTTCATGACGTCTGAGAATAGATCGGCTGCGGGGTAAAACCCCCAGCTCTGCTCGGGCTTGTGTTCATTCTGATATGCGACCGATGTGCGGAAAATCTCATCACATGCATAGGCGGTGTATCTTCCGTCCACGAGCACGCCGATCATGCGCGGTGAATCAAGGGGATCATTCATGCGCATTTCCACGTCAATGAATATACCTCTCTCTACAATGTCGGTATTAAGCATTTGTCGGGTTTGTAATTTTCTGGATGGATGATGCTGGCAAACGGGCAGGATACATTAGTTGCTGCTCGTCAATCGCTCATTCCAATCCGATAAGATAACCTCATCAGCATCGCTAGCAGGCTCAGCGCTAATTCTTACAGGATGACTTAGCCTATTTCTGAGATCATTTAATTTCTTGAATGAGCTCATGAAAGCTCTTTTCCCCTGGTTTAACGGATCTAGCTGTTGATCGAATAAATTCCAGTTGGCAATAATGATTTTCATCATATGGATTAAGTAGATTGAATTCTCTTTTGGAATAGCACCATCGCTCTCTTCATGGCGTTTAGCTGCGTCTACCCTAACATCAAGAGGCACGCCATCATACCACCATTTATCATCATAAGCATCCTTCAGCTTACTGATGATCAGATCGTGTAAGTGTATTTCTATTTGTTCTGTAAGCTTTCTATACCTGCTCGCTCTTGTTTCAGTTTTCCGATCGCTTTGAAAGAGCTGAAGAAACCCAAGAAATTTATGCCCATATTCTGCATAGCGATGCTCATCCCCAATAACCTCAAGAAAATCAGTTTCATTGAGTGGTTTGTGAACAGCTAGTTGATAAAGTTCCTTGTTCTCGTAGTATGTATCATACTGCGAAAATATGGCGTTTCGATAAGCTTTTAGCATGTCGTATAAAATACGATCTCTATCATTATTTTCACTAATCATACTAATGCATACCTAGCCTTAGGTGTTCGATTTGCAATCACATATTGCTAGCGATATGCCGTAACTAATCACCTCCCAGCCATCGCCACCTTGAGTCGTCTGGCGAAATCCTTCTGCATCAGCTCCAACAGAAAGTCCGCGAGGGCGTCGCAGATCGTGAGCACATCATCAGGATCACATCCATTGGGGTGTGCAGTGAGGTGGCCGTGGGCGTAGATGTGCCGAATGGCGGCGGCGTAGAAGATCACACCACGTCGGTCACCGTCGCGGTAGCGCTCCAGGTAGTGGCGGCTGCCCTCGAGTGACAGACCGTAGAGGAAGTCGTAGAGCTTGTGCTCGGTGTCGTGGCGCTCGATGTGGTCTGCTGATTTATTGAAATCGAACTTGGGCACAAAGGAAAGAAGCTGTCCGTAGGGCGGGGGGTCACCAGCCAGGTCCGTATAGCGCTCAAACACAGACCATACGAGAAATACGCGGATGAGTGCGGAATACCCATCTTGGGTGGAATCCTCAAATCCATCTAGGTCTATACCGCGAAATCGTTTCGCCATACGATAGCGATTGGCAAAGCGGTAGAATTCAAATTTGTCTCCCTTATACTGCAACGGGAAGATGGAATCATCAGCGCCCTTGATGATGTCACGCGCATCAGTAAATCCGGGCAAGACATCTTCGAGGTGTTGGTATTCTGACATGCGATATGTTAGTGTCTGACTAGGTTATCTCCCAGAGAAGAACTCCCAGAGTCTAACCATCGCAAGCGTATCCAGCGCGCAGTATTTGTCGAGCTGGGAATAGATCTCGGCTTTGCGTTCCGGAGTGGTGTCCGGCTTGATGGCTTCCTGATAGGCGGAGATCGCCATCTGGCCGTCTTGGACGCCTTCGAGCTCACTGTAGTGGAGATCTGGGCAGATGGCGGGCAGCACGTATTTGATACTCCAGCTGCCGTTCTGGCTGGGGTGGTAGTAATAGTTCCGGGCAATGGGCAGGAGGTCGACGACGCGCTCAACGATGGCGCTGAGCTCATCAGCGAGATCGGGAAAGGCGATAGCTTCTCTGCGGATCACCGTTTTCTCAAAGCCGGCGTTGTAGACAAAGACTGGCCCAGTAGTTCCGCAGGCTTTTACTAGAGCTTCGGCAAAGTCTCGCCGTGGGTCATCTCCACTGAGATCGAGGAAGGTTTCCTGATCCAAAGTACCATCTGGGTGCAAAGTGTGCAGGCTGAACTGGAAGGGGACTTGCTGGAACGGGCGGGTGCCTTTCCAGATGGGGATGGCGGAGTTACTGGTCTCAAAGTCGAGGAAGTAATGAGGAGCTCCATCAACAGTCTCACGTGCTAGCTCAGCGGCTGCTCCGTCGGCATCAAAGTAGGTAGTGCCTGCCAGCGTGTTTTCCTGAACCTTCACCTGAGTGCTATTGAGCATGCTCTTGGGTATGTCCCTGAGCTCAGTAATGCCATCATCGGCAAGGAGCTTAGCTTTTTTCTTAAAGTTGGGTAGGCAGGATATCGGGAACTCAGGCTGGGGCTCTTGGCTCTGGCAGTGCGCAATAAACGGGCAAGCGAATGGTGAGCTGCAGTGCCCGCCTGTGCATATGTCGGGCTCTTGATCCCGCGCAACAACCTCGTGTGCACCGCTAAGCCACTGCTCCACCTCATCATGGCGTGACATGGCCTCCTCAGTGAGATCAGCACAGTGGAACAAGCCGCTGTAGTCACCATCTCCCTGATAGACAAAGCTGGTATCAATGTGTGCCAGGGAGACGGATGAGAGAGGAACACCGCATGCGGTGGCAATGTAGGATTGAACCGCAATATCATCACGGTGGTAGTCTTTGACACTCGCAGCGGACTTGACCTCGATCATGTCCCATTGCAGCCCCTTACCACCGCTGTCATCCGGCACAGGGATCATCACATCCGCCAGAGCCAGAGCGCCCTTGGTACGCATTGCGGCCTCAAAGATAATGGATTTGCCCTCGCAGAGGAGTTGCTCTGATCGTGCAAAGGCCTCCGACCAGCCGATCTCGTTGATATCGATCAGAACACCCGTGCCATCTGTATCGTATACTTCCTGAGCCATATCACCCACCTGGTTACCAATGGCAAAGACCGCCTCAGAGGCAGAATCATCCTTCAGCTCTGGCTTGTGGATCTCCAGCCAGAGACGCTTGGGGCACTGGCGGTAGGAGATGATCTTGGACTTGGATAGATTGCGCATGGAATACGCTAAGATCTATCAGGTGCAGGAGGGTAGTGCAAGGAGGGAGGGGGAATGAAGAATTTGGAATGGTGAATCTATGGTTGTTGATTGTGATCTTCATCCACAATCCAAGGACTGAATCTTCCATTTTCGTCGTAGTTCATCGTGTTTGAGGGGATTCACGATTCACGGGCTGACCTTATTCACTTATCTAGAGGACAACCTACATGCTCAGCTACACTCATGAAGTCTGATAGGTTTACTGCAAAGGGGATACCTCTGGCACTCGCATTGGACCAGCCAGGAATTTTGGTTAAGGTCCATTGATACTGGTTTAAAGGGTTCTCTTTTTCTATTTCGGAAATTTCATAAACTAGATAATAAGGGCTACTTGGCCGTGTATGATACCCTAACCCGTTTTCTTGATCCTGAAGAGTCTCCTTAGAATAAACCTTAGGCCCCTTGCTTGCAATACGGAATAAGCGGAAGGTCTGCACATCCTTCTTGGTGTGAAGAAGAAGATAGGAAGCTCCGACAATGTCATGTTTTAGTGGAAGAGAGCCTTTGCCCAAATCCGCCCGACAGTTGTATTTTTTTTTGTCCAGAATCCAATCCAGATGTCTTTGTCCCTTGAAGTAAGCTACCAATACGGATGAATCGGCCGGAACCGGCTGACGCTCTGAGAACTGCGGATCGGCTTCCGGCAATGCTTCGCGCAGGGCAGCAGGAGGATCGTTTTTATGGATTTGATATGTATAATAAGTCTGTTGTTCGTGCTGGGAAGCGCGATTGCAAACGTGCGCAACGACTTCCTTAAGAAAACAGGCTAGTGCTACTGATCCGTCGTCGCTAGAATTGGGACGTAGTGGGAAAGCTCCAAGACCCGGTAGTAATTCATTAAATCCTCTGAAGGGCTCGTGCTCTTTTTCGTCTCCCGGATAAATTACGTAGGCTCCTGCCGAGCGACGAATGGCATCCCGATAGGCATGCATTTTCAATAAATCGGCCCGTTTATACTTTCCCGCCCGTTGCTCGGCCTTTTCTTCATCTAGATTCTGGTCTTGCCTGCCGAACAGCTTTCTTAGACTTTCTACCTTATATTTGGCATCAAAATGAACATGTGATATCAGCTCCTGCTTTTCAGCCTCATCCTGTGAAAAATCTGCTGGCCAAAGTGAGAGAGTGTAATCAGGGCGCATATGGCAGGTCCATGAGCCCTGAGCTGGATAGTCCCCATTCACACCAAACGTCCGGTTGTAGCTGAACTCCACACGGAGCTTGCGCCCTGCTCCGTCATAAACCCCAGTGATAGGAAGTTGCTTTCCGGCCTTCAGTTTTAGCACTAGATCTCTGTAGTCGATCAAATCATCTATAGGCGGATTATCTAGTTTGAAAAGATTGGCAACCAGATCAAGCAATTTAAAAAACACCCAATATTCATAAAGCGCGGGAGCATTTCGTTTTCCGCCTTTGTATACATCATCACCACCGGTCCAGCTCAGCTTTGCAGCTAGCTCGAATAACGTCCATGCGCGTAACACCTGGCGGTAGCCCTCTTTACGCTGAAGGACCGGACTGTTCAACGGTAAAAAAACAGGCAAACAAACCTCCTTAAAGACATTATGTGTTGTTGTCTCTTCCAAATAGTTGACTAGCCCATCGATTTCTGAACGTAGCCCCGGATAGGTTGTGTTTCCGGTTGTTGGAAGCCTTTCCAACAAATCTTCCAGGGTTTGGAGAAAAGTATTTAGGGCATATTTCACAAATCGATTTTCCATCGTATCGACTGTGTCGCGCTTATCGTAAACCTCAATGGAATCCGGAATGGTCTTCATAGCCGCTTGTAAAGGGTGGCCATTTGGTATTTTTATGCGTCGTCCACCCGAAGCAAGTTGCCGGACCTCATTGCGCCCAATCCGGCGACTCTGCCGCATATCGACAGAGAGAGCCTCTTCACGCCAGCGGGTATTCGGCATATGAACAATCCGTTGTAGTGCCATCTGGAAATCTTCAGATCCTAGTAGACTTTTTAGGAAGTAAAGTCGTTGAGCAAGCGTTGCCTCATGGATTGTATCATCAGCCACAAAAGTCTGATCCACCGGCGAATCTAGTTGTAACAAAAAATCGGCACACCGGTCCGCAATATCCTCCAGCATAGAGCGATATTCGTCACCATAATTGAGTTTCGTTGAACGGACATCAATATGAGTCTCTGACGCTAAATTTCCCTCAGAGTTCGTTAGTTCCAACTTTAACAGGCCAACGTAATTACCCGGTTCAATCACCCCATAGGCCTTTCTGTCTGCAAGAAGACTGGGCTTAATTATCCCAGACTTTTCGTTTAGGCTGTATGTATCTGAAAGTAGCACGTATTCATACCTGCCATTTTCTTCCATAGCATAGACCTGTTTGCCGGTCCGCGAGCAAATAATATTCAACCCGACATTTGTATCAGGAAATGTAAGAGACGGGACCTCAGCCATAACTACCTATGCCTCTGCATAGCTGGTGAAGCCATGTTCGGCCAGACGCTTTCGCATTCTTTTAAGTTTATCCAAAGATAATGGGTATAGCGCATTATCCTTTATCAGTTCCTCATCTTTAACAATTGTATTCCTTTTTTCGGGACGAATCTCTTCTTTGAGACAATGCCAGATCATGATAGCTAGCACATCCTTCAATTTTTTCTTAGATCCATGCAATTTAGGCAATAACTTCTGCATGATCGCTGCGTCCATTGCTGTCTCGAATTTCCAGTCTTTGGATAGATCCTTATGGAAATAGACAAAACGGCAGATTTCATGCGCCGTGCGATATCCAAATTCTGCACCGGCCTCTTTGAGTGCCGGGAAGAACTTCATCAGCACTCCGGATATCTTTTCCCTGGTTTCATCATCCAGCGGCACATTCTTAAGATTTTTAGCGGCAACAAATGCCCGCCCATGGTGGGTGCCTTGCCCTGCATAAGCATCAAGGTCCGGTTTGACAGGGTCCTTGAGAAAAGATTTCATTTCATCATTCGATACACTAAATTCAATCACGTTTGCGCGATCTAATACCTTTGGGCTGAACATATATGTTGTTTCGTCTACATTGACTGTGCCGACGACAAAGAGATTTTTCGGGATTTTTAGTTTACCAGGTACGCCATCCCATAATTCATTCGCGCCGCCATCGTGTAGACTAATTGCCTCTCCGGATTCCATCGCTGACAGGAAATCCGCAAAATACCGTTCGACATGTGATAGGTTCATTTCATCCAGTATTAAAAAATAGGGGTTTTCTGGGTCGGCCTTCGCCCGGAGAATCAGCGCTAGCGCTCCGTTGTCCGGTTTGCGGTAGCTCTCGTCTTTAAGTGCGTCAGGATATCCCAGCAGGTTTTCGTTGCTTGTCCAGTCTGCCCCTACCGAGATTATTTCATATTGTAAGGGGCTGGGTTTGCCCTCTTCTATGTGAGAAAGTTCACAGAGAGCGACACCTAGCTTTTTCAGCTCATTATAAAAACCATGAATATGTTTTTGATAGGCAGAAGTATCACCAACTACATGACGTGTGTCCTTAGCATCTTCTTCAGCGACGATAGTACCATTTTTAAGTGCCAGATACCACTCTTCTATCAAATCAACTGGTAATGGGATTATTTTCTGCGAAGTCCCAGACTTATTCACCAGCTTGACCATCTCGGGAGAACAGCTTATTACATTGTATTTTTTAGTTATTTTCTCAGAGTCCAGGACTTGCCTCAGTTTTTCAAAAAACCCCGGAGCGTTCTTATGACAGATCCACTTCGAAAACAATAGCGCTTCACGGGTCTTGCCAGATCCGGATAGTCCGGTTAATATGACAAAAGGCTTTGCTTGCAAGGCTGAAGCCAGATTAGAAAAATCGGAAATACTTAACTTACTATCGTTCGAATAGGCAAAATCGCCGTCAGTTGTTAATTCGCTGAAGTCATAACTGCCAAACTCGTTATATAGCTTGCCCAAAGCCTGAATTCCTGCTTGTTCTGCATAACTTGTTATCGCTTGATTGGGAGGATGACTTGCACCGATATAAGGCACCTCATATATATCTGCTGCGTATAGGATATGTGTTCTTGCAGTCTTTGGGGGAATAGAAATATCTAGCACATGGATCGGCTGGATTTTGATCTTAAAATTCTTGGGTTTAGCATGGTCGTATCCTTTATCAAACGGTGTTGCTGTCACATTGCCAACGGCCCGAATTCCTTGATCCCATGCAATCGTAGCTTTATCTCCTCCAAAGTAAATTATAACTGGGTCTCCAATATTAAGATCATTTTCGAAATTGTATATTCCATCATGAGTAAATTCGTTACCCTGTAGGATTTCATCTACGACACTTTGCGATGCAATTTTTACAATATAAATTTTCATGACTGTGATAATATAAATCTGGAGATGATGGTTGTAGGAAAAGTAACGCTATGCTTAAATTGATGATGTCATTGTTTGCAAAGAGAAATGGGTAAGCTGGGAGGTGAAGGCTAAATTAGCAGAAGTGAAGCAGATGTTGTTAATAAGTTGTCTGAAAACGTGTATCGGAAGCAGTGAGTTGTTATTTTGGAGTTATTGAGCTGGTCGGCTTTCTTGGACAGGTTGCGTGACGGTTTTAGGTGTAATCCAGAGGCTGCTTCGGTGGAAGCTTAATCTGGAGTGGTGTTTTTGTTGGGGAGCCAGTCCTCCGCTTCGTGGAGGCCGTCCCCGTAGGGGTGCCTCGTAGAGGCAAGGCCGGAGCGAAGCGGAGGACTAGGCGGAAGGTCATCGGTTTAGGCTGCATCTTGAAGGCTCAGTCCCTCGCGGTATTTTTGCTCAGGGCTCATACCCAAGGTCTGGTGTTTGCGGGCGTTGTATTTGCCGAAGAAGGCATCAAGCCCACGGTAGAGTTCCATCATCGTTTCGTAACCCCGGATGTAGATGTCGACGTATTTGACCGTGCGCCAGAGGCGTTCGATCATGACGTTGTCCAGTGCCCGGCCTTTGCCGTCCATGCTGATCTGAATGTTGTTGGATTTGAGCACATTGGTGAACGCCTTGCTGGTAAACTGGCTCCCCTGATCGGTGTTGAAAATTTCAGGTTTACATTCTTTTTGAAGGGCGTCTTTCAGGCATTCGATACAGAAAGCCTTGTCCAGGCTGTTGCTAAGACGCCAGCTGATAACGTAGCGGCTCGACCAGTCCATTACTGCTGTGAGGTAGACATGGCTGTCGCCTAACGGGATATAGGTGATGTCCGTGCACCAGACCTGGTTGCTGCGCTCTATTTCAAGGTTCCGCAACAGGTAGGGATAGATTTTGTGGCCTTTGCCCGGTGTGCTCAGGCGGGGCTTCGGGTAGATCGGCTCGATCCCCATCTGCCGCATCAGGCGTCTCACCCGGTCACGACTGGGGCTGTAACCGAGCTTCTCGAGCTCGTCACACATACGGCGACTTCCGTAGGTCGGTTCTTCCAGATAGATCCTGTCGATGCACTGCATGAGAAGTGCGTCCCCAAGGCGCGGTCTGCCCGCGGGCTTTTGGTAGTAGCTTGAGCGTGGAACTCCCAGCAGATGACATTGCTTGCTTATACTCATGGCTTCTTCCTTCCTAACGGATGTCAATCTCCGGGATACCGATGCCGAGTTCGTTGCATGCCTCTTTTAAAAAATCCACCTCCATGTGGAGTTGGCCGATTTGCTTGTGAAGGCGATCGTCTTTTTTCTTTAGCTGCTCGGCTTCATCGAGCTTGGTGCTGGCTTTTTCAAATACCGAGCTGGCGTTGCCCTGCAGGGCTTTCTTCCACTCCGTAACCTGACTTGGGTGGATCTGGTAACGCTTCGCAATCTCGTGAATGGGTTGCTGCTCGCGCAGGGCCTCAAGGGCTACTTTACTTTTGAACTCGGCACTGAATTTACGTCTTTTTCTCATGGGTTGCTTTATCTTAAGTTGGGGCAGCAACTTGTCCAATTTTCCCAGACCGGCTCACCCTGCGCAGGTATGAATATCTCAGCCGTGCTTAGAATATAACCAGTTATTGTTTTCTTAGTATGGGGTTTTTTGTTTTGTGGAAAATCAACGTGACTTTTTTTCTGAACAGACCAGATTAATTTCAATGAATTTCAAACTAGGAGAATTTTTTTGTGGGCCAGGAGGTATCGCTCTAGGGGCAAAACTTGCTGGAAAAGTCAAGGGTGCTGGTGATGTCAATTTCTCGATTGTTCCTACTTGGGCGACTGACATAGATGCGGATACATGCGCCACCCATGCGAGGAACATTCATGATGAGGCTTCGGCTCTGGGAACCTCAGTATTTCAAGCGGATGTAAGGGAGCTTGATATTTCAAAACTTGCGCCATGTGACGGGTTTGCCTTCGGGTTTCCATGCAATGACTTCAGTATTGTCGGCGAGACAAAGGGGCTCGATGGATCATTCGGGCCACTTTATTCTTATGGAGTCGAATACCTCAAGCATCACCAACCCATGTGGTTTGTTGCAGAGAATGTTGGTGGATTGAGTAGTGCAAATGAAGGTCGAGCTTTCGAGCTTATACAGCGAAAACTCTGTGAAGCAGGCTATAAGCTCTACCCACACCTGTATAAATTTGACGAATACGGAGTTCCTCAAGCTCGGAAACGCATTATCATCGTTGGTATTCGTGATGATCTGGAGATTGAATTTGAAATACCAAAACCTAATTTTGAATATCAAACAGCAGGTCAAGCATTGATGATCCCCCCGATATCTACGAATGCAGCCAATCATGACTTTACTAAGCAAGGGCGCTCCGTTGTAGAGCGTCTTAAGTATATCAAAGCTGGAGAAAATGCGTGGAATGCTGATATTCCCCCAGAGCATCAGTTGAATGTGAAAGGTGCAAAGCTCAGTAACATATACCGCCGCCTTGATCCGGATAAGCCTGCGTATACAGTCACTGGCAGTGGCGGAGGTGGAACACACATGTATCACTGGGATGAGCCAAGGGCGCTTACTAATCGCGAGCGGGCCAGGTTACAGACATTCCCTGATGATTTTGTTTTTTCTGGCAGTAAAGAAAGTGTGCGTAAACAAATTGGAATGGCAGTCCCCCCGAAGGGTATTGCAGTCATATTTAAATCTCTTCTCCATGCTTTTGCTGAAGCCAAACATCCAATGCTTGTGAAATAATTTTCACTCATGCCTCATTCATGGTGTGTGTTCATTGAAGTAATTCATTAAAAAGATAAATGTTGTTGAAATGCTACAACACAAATCCGGTACTTCGAGTCAGCATGGTATCATCGTTAATTGTGCAATCGAAAGAATAAGATTCATATTAGATGGGCAATCTGCACTGCAAGATTTGACAATGAGGGTTACATGTGAGAATCAATTTCACGGGCTCAGATCTCTATTATTCGTTGAAGAAACCTCTATCAATGCATGTTTTTTCTGCTTTGATTAACAAAGTTGCTTGTTTGTCAGATATTACGGGATTTCGCGCAGCCAGGAGCATGATGCTCTTCTGAGTAGGACTAATACATGGATTACTATTGTGCCAGTTACTTAGTTCTAGCCAATATTCAGAGCCCTTATTAAGAACGTATTCCATACCAGAGATGCGGGCAAAGTCTTTATCTTGAGTTACAGCTACTTTCTGGGCTTCCTTAATCTTCGAGGGGTCTATTAAAAATGGTGAAATATCTGCATTTAATCTGAGATCTAACTCTTTAATTGTTTTCCAACAATGTTCAGTTTTAGCCCACTGACTTATATTGGAGGTTTGCCCCTCAGGAGGGGATACCAATGTATCATTGATATATGTTGCTAAATACAGAAGTTGATTAACAATTGGATCAGGAAGTGCCTGTTCTTGCCATATTTGATTATAGTCTAGTTGGAGATTTGTTTGATCTTCGATTAATTGTACGAATTTCGCTAGACTGTAAGTGATAATGTTTATCTTATAGCCTCGATACCATTCTTGGCTGTAGACAAGTTTATCTAATTGTCTGAATAGAAATGCTTTTGACATAGCATTTTTAAACCAAAGATCATTGAATTGGTTTTCATTTTTGTTCCAATGTTTTTCGATGTATTGAACAAAGCCGGCTCCGTTTTTTGTGCCTGAGAAGGCCGCTTGAGCTCCTTTACTGACTACATGAGGTTGTTGTTCGAAAGTTAATACATATTTAGCCAAGTCGGTTTTAGTAATGTATTGAGATTTAGGATACTCGAGTAGAAATTTCTTTTTCTCCGCCTGAGATCTGCGTGATTGTTCATTGGCATATTGGCCACGAGCTCGCTCATAGAACCATTTTGTTTGATCTATGCCACCGGTTTTATTCGGCCCTACTAGTCGTCTAGAAATTTCTTCGATTTTGACGTGGAATGGGTGATTAGAAAAGAAATCAGCAACATTGACCTTATTCTGGGTGTTGGAATACTCGGAGATCTTTGGGACTAATTCATCGACAAAAGTTTCATTTATGACTGATAATTTCACCTGTACGTGCACGTTACTTAAGTCAACGCGATCGGCTTTATGCGAATTAAAAATAGAGGCGGTAGTTTGTCCGCCATTTACGATTTGTAGATTAGTCAGTTCTTTTATTTGTCCGTCTTCAATTACAATGTCAGATGCTGTGGTGGTAAGGCCATTGTTATATGCAAAGAAGTATTCTGGTTGGTTTTTTACAGTATTGCGCATGCCCCTGTTTACTTTACCTCTGAACTGAAGAAACGTTCTAACGTTTTGTTCTAGTAGGCGATCATGATATCGATCGTACAAGTCAGCAATCAGACTGCCGGGCATAACAAATAGATAAGATGCTATTTTGTCAGCTACAGATGACGCGGGCAAACATGGCAAACCCTCGAAGCCGTAGTCATTAAAACGAATAGTGATATCTTCAGATCCTGTGGATGACTGAATAATCCCTTTAATTCTATTAAGGTCGATAACGTGTACAGTTGTATCTATACCTTCAATATCGCTGCTATCTATAGCATCAATTCTTTTGCTCAGAACAGAATTACTGAGAACGATAAGTTCAATTTTTTGAATTTTTACATCATCTTGTAGCTCGTATATTTGATGTGCAAATTCAGCAATAGGCTCAGCAGGTTCTAATTTGTCTACAAAGCCTTGTTTGTTACCGCATTGTTCGTACAGTTTACGCAGGCGTTTGAGCTGTTGATCTATATCGGTTTTGGTAAGTGAGGGTATCTGATCTCCCGCCAGCAAGGCCTCGGTAGAGAAGCACGAGATAATTAGTGCCAACCTCCCCAGCTCTCTATTGAAATTCCAACCGTCGATAGCAAGACCTTTAGACCTGTTGATATAGCCACATGATTGGAAATCTTGTATGATACCCTCACTAATGAGTATCTCAGATATGGATTCTGTAAATGCTTCCTGTAAAAAACCATTATCTCCTGCAAAATTTCTGATATCTTGCAAAAATTCGTTATAAAAATCACTTAGCTCCATACGTCTTTTATTTTGAAATCATCTAATGCACCCAGGTTCAGTGTGTATTCAGCATTCTCAATCGCGTCATGCGTATTTTTGCGGGTAATTTTTGGGAAGTCGTTTATTACGTCAAATGTTGTTGAATTTGACGTGATATAAAACCGATCGCCGTATACTTTTAAATGAACATAGTCTACACTTTCTAATAAATCATCGAATCTATCAATGGTATCGCTGGGGCACGCGCATGCCAGCTCTCTTATTGATTCTATTATGGAATTGAGGCTGTAACTCTCAGGCTCCTCATGATCATAAAAGGCAAAAGTGTATACTTTAAGTTTTAGCTTAGGCAGTTTCGAGTAGAGCTGGTCAATATTATTAATTCTTACAGTTTGCTGTGTCACACCACTTTTAGATTTTATTTCAACAGCCATTTCCTCAATCTGGAAATCCTGGGGAGCACCTTCGGGACCTACCCATGACTGGATAGCTGTTTGAACTCCAATTCTAGGTATTAGATCTTCTTTAAGGAAAAGTAGCTCCCCATATAATCCCATTTGCATCTCAGGGGACATGATTTTAAATCGTTTGCTTTTTAGGAATTTCTGCCATTTTCTTAATCTAGCAAGAGTTGTTGAGATGATAGATAGGTCATCCGGTTCAGCTGCTTCGGTTGCGTGTATTAAGTCATCGCACAAGGCGGAAAACATTTCCCAGTTTTGAGAGTCCTCTAATTTGAGTAAAAGCATTGTCTGCCCTTTCACGTCATTTAAACTGATATCTATACCTTCAATAGACAGGCCTTCTTCGAGTTTCTGATGAAGCAGCGTATTTGCTCGATAGAGGAAAAGATAAGACCCATCGATATCTTTTCCGTAGAATAAATCTACAGGATGATGTGAGCTGATTCTCTTCGTGTTGATTTTAATACCAGAAGGGGTATTTAATTGATCCCAAGGTTTATCCATTTTGTCTATTTAGTTCAGCTTTAGCCTCTTGTTCTTCGAATTTTTCTACTTCCTCTAGTTCTTCTATTTCGTTTTGGTATTGTTTTACGTAAGTTTTATTTAGCATATACGATACTTTTTTTAATTTTTTGGATGGATTTGTTTTATCGCCCGGAAAACTGATTGCAAAACCTATAAAGGGCTCTCTAGCATCTGTTATGTCTAGTGGATAAATGATGAGCAGGGGCTGTTTGGTTTTATGCCTTCGGAATAGAATTCGTTTTTGTTTTTTATTACTAATGTCTCTAATTACCTCTTTGCTGAGACCTGCGCTTTCATCACTTTCATTTGTGATGTTGCGATTATTAAAATAATATATCGAGCCTGAATTTCCCGAAACTTTTTCTTCTACCCCCTCTCTTAACACCCTTTTTCCATATAATTTATCGCCTATATCTAGTAATGGATGATTATCTGATTTAGCATGGGTTTTTATATACACTACCCCTGTAGTATTAGTTTCCTCAAGTTGCTGTATATATTTACAAAGCGCGTTTTTGTTCATTGCTAAGTTACTTGCATCATCGCATGTGAACTTATCAATATAGCTTTTTATTTTCTGCATGGGAATACCTGTAAAAGTGTAGCCTTTATCGTGTTCGGGGGTGCTGTAGTTAGCTTGTAAATCTCTAATGAAGATGTCGGTCATCGTTTTGTTGGATTCAACTACATCAGGATCTCTTATAAGGGTGAATGTTTGAATTAATTCTCCTTCGTAAGAAAATTCTACCAAAGTATCTTGAGCTGAGCGCATTTTGTTTTTTGCGGTTACGATTAGAGATAATGGATGATCTTTAACTCTAAGGCCAAATTGAGCAGGAGATAATCTGGCACGTTCCATACGTTTGAAATCAGCGCGTAGCTCATTAGTTGCTTCGGTGATATAACTATACCATCCTATGGCTTCGTCAGTCATGAAGATACGGCACAACTCCGCATGGCCTGGGCGATATCCGAACCAGCGGCCCATCTGCATGAGCGTATCGTACATTATGGAATTTCTGGCAAAATAACTCACGGTAAGACCCTCGAGAGTTAGCCCCCTGGATAAAACCAAGCCACCAATTGCTATGACAGTTCTGCCTGACTCATACTGGTCGTAATTCAGTCGTTCTTGGGATATGCTATTTATAGCTACGACTTCGATACCTTGTATTGAATCAATTAATTTTCGTTGAATGGTTATCCACTCAAATTCAGTGTTTTGAAATTCTTCTATCCAAATCAAACGCAATATCTTCATTTCTATATTGCTAGCGGCCTCGTCACTACTTAGCTGCGAATAGCCCTTGATCGCACTGACAATCGATTTGATTTTTTCTGATACTGGTATTGCTAGTTTATTTTGTACGTCAGTAAACCTGCTTACATTGATCATCATTGTGTTGTGCTTGTTTACCTGGCCGCGCAATAATCTTATTGCTTTAATTAGTATAAAGCTACGAAGAGCTTTATCCAAAGAGTGAGGTAGATAATCAGGAGAGAAATCTTTTTTATGTTTGATGTGGAGTTGCCCATCAAGTTCCTGTCTGATAGGAATGTCTGTAATTCTAGAAACGCAATCTAAATGACTTCCGTTTTCACCAAAAAGCTGATCTGGCCCCACATAATTTGATGGAGCATCTAAACTATATATGAAATGCTTAGGAAACAAATCGCTATATTTTGTTCCGTTCAGCATTTCATGCTCATTAGCAGGATCTATAAAAATATTTGCAAATGGCGTAGCGGTGTATCCGACATATGTATTTTTCTTGAACAAAGATAGAATTTGACGAATGGCGTTATTGATCGCAGTAGGTGTGTTCGAATCAGGTTTGCTGGTGTCTACAGTTGCATGATCAGATTCATCATCTATCATTAAAAGTGAATTATTAATAATCTTTGAATCCGAGCTTGACCCTACAGTGTTGAGCCATTCATACAGAGCTGTTAATACAGCTTTGTTTTTTTTAACTACAAATACCATTGAGCGATTCACTGCGTCGATTTCTGTGATGTTTGAGTCCGCAGCAGTCTTGTTAAAGTCACTGTGAACACTGGTGAAGATGTGCGGCCGCCTGTTGGTGCCTTTAGAGTAATCACCTACGCCTATGTTCTTTTTAGTGTTTGTGCAAAAACCCATAAAATCAGATTCCAAGCGAATCTGGGTTTGTTTCCTTAGGTCATTGAGCATGCCTGCCAGAATAATGATAACTTTGTATCCAGCATCCGCGGCTTTACATATGACGCCAGTGAAATTCGCAGTTTTTCCTGACTGTACGTGTCCGACAACCATTCCCCTGGTCGACCACGACTCATCTCTTGTAGGATCACCTAGCTTATCAAGAATGTCGTCAGTTTGTTTGTCTAATTTGAATACTACATCTTTTGGAAACCCTTTTTCAGTATGGAGATATTCTTTGTATCTATCGAAATAATACCAATTGATATCATTTTTCTTTTTTGACAGCCAAGGTGCTTGGCTGGAGTTGCTGTCTGAAAACAGATTGCCAATATCCATCTCAACTTCAAATTGAGAATGGATCTCTTTCAGGACATTATTTAATTCAAGGTCGCTGTAGCTATGTTTATCGCACCTTTCATCGCATGCAGTTAAATAATTGGCTGCATGTTCAATCTGTTTTTTTAATTCATCCTCGGAGGGAGAATCGTTTCTTTTGGTTTTAAGGTAACGGTGTCTGAGCTGGTCTAGTAATATATTATAGGGGGTCATGCTACGAATTAATTATTGAGGTTATGATTTCTTCTGAAATATTTGGGATTTCTGTCTTGAGGAGGAGTTCTCTGATGGTTTCGTCATCAATTCCTGATTCTTTCATGAAGGCTATATGAATCTTTATTGCATTCAATTGTTCTTCTGTTGGAGCTCCTGCAAATTTGATAGTTTTATTGTCTGATGCATAATCGTTGTAAAAGTCTTGCTGAGGGAATCCTTCAGAAATGATACTCAGTATCAATTTTAATTTAGTTCTTTGGGCTTGATCTAAATCAGCTAGTAAATCTGCTAGAATATGATGCTCGTGATTTATATCGTATACAACAGAATTGCCGCTGATGTTTTTTTGCCATATCGGCGATATTCCCTGTCGTTTTATTCTTGTAGGTTTTCTGAGTGTTACTCTCGTCGCTCTTGGGGTTATAGTATCAACGATGCGCCTGAACTCTTTTTTTAATGGGGGCGGTAAAACTACCTTTGACTTTGCAACATCTAGCCTGAATTCCTGATCTAATGTGTTTGGAAGGTCTACTTGGATTCTTACTAGTTTTGATTTCTCGTCTTTTTTTCTTAGTCTGAACCAAGTTGCCTTCTCTATTAGACGTTTGTTGCGGTAGATGTAGAAGCCCTGACTCATCAAATAACCATCTTCCCCAGCATGCTTTCTGTACTCATCAGCGTTGCACATGCTGGCGTGAGGAAGCACATAGCCGATCATACTAATGCGGCTACCATTGAACTTTATAGTTTCCTCATTGTATTCGGTTCTCGCATCGTTGCCGGGGTTCCCAAAAGGGGAAATAGCATCAATCCTACTGTCGTTGAAACTAATCTGGCATGCTTTTATGCCTGGTCCTGGATTGATAAATCTATGAAAAATAGTTTGTGCATACGAAGAGGCCTCAGCTAGAACCTCATTAAATTTTTCTTCTTGTTTGCGCTTGCCATTACATCCTTGGAGAATCGAGTCTATACATTGCCATAAAACTATAGTTCCTGTTTGAAAGTTAGCCAGGTGCTCCCTCAATAGATTCTCCAATACAGGGTTTTTTGAGATGTCCTCTGCTTCGAGTTCATCTACAGACCATGCGCTAGTTGCTCCTTCTATTATTCTCTTGAAATCCCATTGAAGACTTTTGGTCTTAGCCGTTGTTTGCTGAGAGCTGACGGTTAGTCTCGTGCATTGTGACAAAGAAGCGGTTTTAAGACCCAGGCCAAATCGACCGAGTTCGTGCTGTCCTCTCTGGCTATTTGGGTTCTTACTTCCAAATTGCATAGCCTCGAAGAGGGTATCCTCATTCATGCCCAGACCATTATCAATTACAGCGATCCATGGAGCGCCCTCATTCCAGCGATACTGAATGTTTATAATATCGGCTTCGGCACTGAGGCAATTGTCGATAATATCAGCAATAGCTGTGTTGAAACTATAGCCCATGTTTCTAACGGATGCTAGAAATGCGGTTGCGTTTGGTACGGCTTCGTGTGATTTCATAAATGTTTTCTCTCAATCCCTGGCATCTAAATGAATAAATACAAACATGTCGCGTGATGCTAACGAACGCTAGCGACTACATTATGGGATATCAAGGCAAGAGCTTGATTTCCTGTTAGTAGCCCCGCGCTTCATCTTCTCCTTATTCCTCCCCACTTTCCTAAATCTCTTTCCATTCCAGGGCACGTGTTGGTTGTTTAGTAGGACGTAGGGGCCTGTGATATAGACTGATTCGCCACTCTGGCGGACTGTTACTACGTCTTCGACGTTGTAAACGGTTCCTTCCTTAATGTATCCATCGGGGAATTCAAAGTCTTGGTAGCTGTTGTTAGGGGCTCCAATGGGGATGGGTGTGGCGTCTATGCAGACGACTTTGTCGTTTGGTTTGAATGTGTTCATCGTGCTATGCGTTGGTTAGGGTTTTCTGATCACGGGTGTTCATATCGATGATATACATTGCGGAA
>Ga0222717_10001513_pt1 | contig 18923 bp, 27 predicted proteins | sample C33_18DmetaG_FD_165053 | JGI IMG/M metagenome (GOLD analysis project Ga0222717, IMG submission 165053) | Estuarine water microbial communities from San Francisco Bay, California, United States - C33_18D | ecosystem: Environmental > Aquatic > Marine > Unclassified | place: USA: California...
AAAATGACAATATGGAATAGAGATCTTCCAGCTTTGGAAAAGATAAAAGAACAGCAGCAAGAGCAGCGCATTTACGATTACGCTACTCGGATCCTCGCGGATCATGATGCACGGATGATCGAGCATCGCAAAATTGTTGCAGCAGCCTATGCAAAACGTGACGCAGAAATTGCCGCTATTCGCTCACGCAGAAACCAAATCAAATAAACAAGGGAGACCATAAAATGACTAATCAAGAGATATATAAGAAACTGGTCGCAATTTATCTGATGATCGATAATGCCAGATCAGAGCTCGAGGAGCTCGAAACGGATGCGCGAAACGTTGAGCTTGATGATGATGAGGAGGATATCTCTCCCGAGCTGGGCGATCTTGCAGCAACTGCCGAGCAGCTGGCCGGAGATATTTCGGAAATTGGAAACGTACAAGCTTTGATCGAGGAGGCTTATTCATGAGCACGTTTATAGTTTACTCCCGCTCTTTACCTGCAGATCTATCCGCGGAGGTTAACAAAACCGGCTGGGATGGTCAGATCTGGGGGCCAGCTTATCTAGATATCGGTTTTATCCGGTCGGATGATGGAAAACTGCCGAGCTCGATCGCTGCATCTCTCTTTATATTGGAGCGGTTTGGAATTTACCGGCGCGGATATGATATCCATATGGATCAGCCAGATCTAACGGAGCTCGAGGAGCTAGAGATTGTTTTCGAGGCTGGGAATATCTCGCCAGATCATCCGCTATTATCGAGCTTCCGGAAATGGGATCGGATCCCTTCAATCTCGGTCGGGGATATCGCTTTCCTCGAGGATTACTCAAAAGGCTGGGTCTGTTGCTGTATCGGCTGGGTGCAGCTGCCGGACAATATCTGCAAATATTGGGGCTTGTCTTATATGAACATCGATCGAGCTGCTAAGCGGATCCTAGAGATGCAGAGCGATAGAGCGCTCGAGGAGGTGAGCTCATGAGATGCGATAATCCGGTAAAGTATCACATTCCTCGCGGTTATTCTTATCGCCTGATCGAGGTTAAATGCGGCTCAACAGATCCCTTCGGGGATCGAGCTATCTGCGGCAGCTGCGGGAAAGATCGAGAGGTAATGCAACAGATCCGAAATCATGAGCTCATGATAGAGGAGGATAATGCTTGGCTAGCATCCGCCGGCTGGGGAAATATCTGATGAAATATGCAATTTGTTTTGATGAGTGTGGATCCGAGATCTCGATCGAGTGCTCGAGTAATGAAACTGCCGAGCAGCTGTGCGCCAGATATCCGGAAATCCGGTTTCGATATTGGGAGCAATCAGAGCCGGATTACTGGTGCGATCAATGGAGCGAGGATCGATCTCATTACGATCCGGAGAGTGATTGCTATGTCTGATCCTAAAGCAGATGCATTTATCCGGATCTCGGGAGCTCGATTATCTAAAGCGATTAAAGCGATCGAGCTGCTCTCTAATTTATCTAATCGCGGTAACTATCGATATTCAGATAATCAGGCCGAGCAGATGATCAGAGATCTCGAGCTGGCGATCGATAGCCTAGCAAAAGCATTTAAGATCGATCAGAGAGCCCAAAAACTGACGGCTGCGGAGCCGATTTCCGCGCCAGATCCAGAGATCGAGGATCCGGATCTATTAAAGCCGTTAGCTAAGAGCTGGGTCGCATGGTCATTAGATAACCTGCAGAGAGGCAATAGATCCGAGGCGATCGAGATGCTTAAGATCGGATTAAAGCACCAGAGATCGAGCTAATAGATCCAGAGCATTGTTTAAGAGCCCGCCTTCGAGCGGGCTTTTTTAATGCTTATTGATCGATATCGAGGTCGATAAATGGCTCTCTGGTCGAGCTCATGGATCCGGATCGGGTAATTGCACAAGAGAACAACCAGAGAGAGATCAGAAAACTTTGACCAGGTATCTGATTATCTAATCAAAACAATGGGGCAAAAATACCTAGAGGCGAGCTCGGGAAATTATCTCCGGAGATAACTGGCTCAAAAACTCAGAAAATTAATTGTAAGAGCTGCAATAAATCCGATCGATACAATTAATTAATTGCATGAGCTCGAGCAGCTGCCGGTCGATATCGAGGCGATCGAGGGATCTAATTAAACAGCTGGGATCCAGATCCGGCGGATAAATATTGCCGGCTGCCGTGAGATTATGAGGATCGAGGGATAGATAAGAGCGGAATATATGCACAGCTGGGCGCCCTCCTCTCGCTTAAAAAGATCGTCAATCTTTTAGAAAACCTGCCGGTTTCACCATTTTTATCTAACTTATCTGAGGCAAATACTATGGTGGTCGTAGGTTTTTATTAGATCTCTATATAAATAAGGGATCTCGAGGCTTTATTCTCGGATCTGTTCAATTATCCCTTATTTTTATAGGTTTTATTGAGGGATTTATGCGCGATCGAGGAAATTTTCGAGCCGGCGAGTGCCACCCCACCCCCTACCCGTACCGTATACAACTACCACCAGAGATTGGTATTTTTCATCTGTAAACCAGACCCCGCTTTTTAGCCATGTCACGATACATTGATTTATATACCTCCCCATATCAGGGATTGATAATATTATTTCGTAAACTAGGCTTGACCAGTAACATTTATTAATGTATCTATTAGGGTAACTTCCTTTAGAGAAGGCCTATTGAGTAGTGATAAACGTCCATAATAAATTAAACCTAGATGTTGAGGTGGATCACGCACTGTCTTTGGAGTTTGATGACTCTGAAGGTGTGGTGATATCGACTTATATTTCTATACCGGGTGATGATGAGCCCAACGAAGTAGATACTCCCTTTGAGAGATTGATCGAGGAGTGTCTGGAATTATACAAGTTCGATTCTGATTATCAGAAGCTGTATTGCGTAGCCCATGAGCTCGCTAGGTTCGCTGAGAAGCTTAGAGAGATAGCTCAGGCTGTCGAGGATTCTACTCTCGTAGAGGACTTGTTTAAGGTCGATATGAATGACTTACCGGAGGTGGAAGTATGAACGTACCTCTGATTACTCTACGAGATAAACTAGATCCTGCCATTGTTGGTAGAGTAGGTGAGAATCTAGCTGCCTATTATCTGGAGTTTAATAACTTTGAGTGCTCGATAGTAGATCGCAGGGGAGCTGATATCTGGTGCAGGGCTCCTAGCGGTATTTTATTTGGATTAGAGGTTAAGGCCTCTGCCCATAAGACTACTGGTGATCGATACCATACTTTTAGTATCACAAAAAAAGAAGCAGACCAGTTTATGCTGACCTGCTTAGATACGAATTTATTCAGAGTGTTTAGTCGAGAGAAGCTAACTGATCGTATGAGTAAGAATACGAGTCATATGCTTCATATGAAGCCCGAGGAGTTCACTGAGGAGCTGATGTTAGACGATATAAGTAGGCTTAAGAGCTACTATTCCTAACACTACTCGATACCCAATATATATATACCCTCGAGACCACAGCTCGATTATATCATATAAAGCGCACTTTGTAAATCCTCTTTATTGACTTTGTTCATGTAACATGAGATAATATACAGATCCAGCATGATAAACCTAATCTACATTAGAGCCGCGATCGAGGCTAACACTGGCATACATCTAACTCTCGAGAAGACTAGGCAATATTTGCTTGAGGAGGGTTTGATTACTCAGAAACAAGCTGATGAAGAGGCGGTTATTTTTACTGGCTATGGTGACCTGTTCTTCGGGGATGTTCCTACAGCGGAAGTTGAGAAGCAGCTCGATGACAAAGAAGGATTACCAGATCGTATAATCGCAGGATCCTAGGAGAGAATAATGGCGCATTGTGGAGCAGACGTAAAACCCGCACAGAAACGTACACCTAAAATGTACGGTGGCGGTATGGCTATGAAGAAAAAGAAACCAGCTATGGGCTATGGCGGTATGGCTAAGAAGAAGCCGGCTATGGGTCATGGTGGCATGGCAAAGAAGAAAAAGTAATGTGGATCGGGGTTGTCTTGATTTGCATGTCTCCTGCGGATGTTAGAACGTGTGATGTCCTTGTGAGAACAACCGGAACATTCTTTACGGAAAGCTCTTGTAATGCTCAGGTAAAGGAAGACGTTCAAGGGATGTTGAATCAGAGACCCCTGTACGCCCGATATAAATGTTACGAGATTAGCAGCTCTGCATAGCGGGGTTGCTAACTTCGAATAAGTAAATCCCTTCTTAGGGTGATATAATTACCTCAGTAGTTGTTTAACGGAGGTAATTATGCTACAATATCTAAATAAAGTATTTAAAAAGGTGCAGATCGCCCAAGAGCGACGAGCAGCATATTTCATGCTCCAGCACCTTAGCGACAGACAGCTCAAAGATATGGGCGTTACTCGCGGGGAAATACGTCAGAAAGTTTACGAACTTTAACACTAAGCGTTCTGGGGGGAATAGCGGTGATTGCAGAGACAATAGCGGTCGTATCGGCTGCTAATGCCGCTATCGGTCAAGTAAAACAGTTGATCGGGCATGGTCGAGAGATAGGGTCTATGGGTAAGCAGCTGGGAGCGATCCTAACTGCCGAGGAAACCCTTAAGGCGCATGGGGATCGTAAGAAAGGTTCCCTTTTCTCTCGAGCATTAGGCAAAGACAGTGATAGTTTCGAAGAATTCCTAGAACTAGATAAGCTCAAGCAAGCTCGTAAGGAAATCGAGTCTCACATGCGCCTGTATGGAAGACCCGGGCTTTATGATGATTGGGTAAAATTCCAAGCTCAGGAGCGGGTTCGAAAGCGGGAAGAGGCTGAAGAGCAAGCTAAGGCCCGAGCATTCCTAATGGAAGTCTTTCAGTGGTGCATTGTAGTCGTAATCGTCCTAGGCGGATGTGCAGGGCTAATTTGGTGGGCGTGGACATTTAGATGACCCTTATATCCCACTTTCCTCTGCCTAATATGCCATTTCAGACGCATGTGAATGTGATCTTTGAGAGTGGTACAGGTGAGCAGGTAGAGAAGAAGGCTAGGTCTGGGGAAGCAGGTTCTGTGGAACCAATAGATGAGAATACGCCCGTCGAGAACCTTAAGCTAGTTGATCAAAGATACGCATATAACCCTGATCCTAATAAGCTGAGAATGCCCGATGGTCAGATTGTAGATTTCGTGGTGGCATAATGGCTAAGGTCGATAAATCCAAGATGAAATGCAACAAGCCCCGCCGCACATCAGGTGGATCTAAGAAGTTTGTTGTTAAGGCGTGTAAGGATGGGAAAGAGAAGATCGTCCGGTTTGGGGATCCTAATATGACCATCAAGAAGAACAATCCCAAGCGCCGTAAATCATTCCGAGCTCGCCATAAGTGCGACACAGCCAAGGATAAGTTTTCAGCGCGCTACTGGTCTTGCAAGAAATGGTGATCTGATGGCTGCTAAGAAGAAAAAAGCTGATGACGCTTGCGTCAGAAAAGTAAAGTCACGCTACAAGGTTTGGCCCAGCGCTTATGCATCCGGCGCCGTAGCTAAGTGTCGAAAAGTCGGCGCTAAGAATTGGGGCAACAAAAGCAAGAAGAAAAAATAATGGCAGTTCGTAAATCAAAAAAAGGTGCTGCCCTTAAGAAGTGGTTTAAGGAAGATTGGCGCGATGTGAAGACAGGTAAACCCTGCGGTCGCTCCGGTAAGAATGATAAGCGTAAAAGCTATCCCGCTTGTCGCCCAGCCTCTCAGGCTAAAAATAAGTCTGCAAAGAACGCAGCGAGCAAAAAAACAAGCTCTAAGCGTATTAGCTGGGGCAAAGCTAAATATAAAGGGTAGGATTACGATGGATGAACGTCTCTCGCGTATGGAGGACAAATTGGATCGATTGTCCGAAGCAGTAGTAGCAATGGCTAGGATGGAAGAGCGGATTTTGACCGTTTTTAAACGTCTTGAGCATATCGACGCTTCATTCAAGAAGTTTGATGACCGAATGGATGACATGGAGAAACAAGCAATTGCTAGAGGGCAGAAAATAGCCTTCGCAGAGCGCTTTTTCTGGATGATTTGTACGGGAGCAGTAGGCCTAGCCTTTGTATATCTAAGATGACTGAAAAAAAGAAATTATCAGAGCGCCAACAGGTATTTATTGATGCCATAATGGGTGAAGCAGCCGGTGATATTCGAGCTGCTATGGATATCGCGGGATATTCTAAAAATACAACAATAAAAGAGGCTGTAGAGCCCGTCAAAGATGAGATTGTTGAAGTAGCACAGCTAATGATGGCTATGAACGCGCCTAAAGCTGCAGTTGGCTTAACAAACGTCATCACAGATCCTAGTGCTTTAGGTGCAAGGAACATAGTAGCCGCCGCTAAAGAAGTCTTAGACCGAGCAGGGGTAGCTAAAAGGGAAACAGTAGAAGTTAAAGGCCCAGAAGGTGGTATTTTTATACTTCCCCCAAAACAAGCTACTGAATGACACAAGATACAGATTTTCCTGACAAGCGCAGGGCAAATAGAACCGCTAGAATAGCCTATGGCTACAAACCAGCACCTGACGATCCGTGTATCCTAATACCGGACGAGGACATGGTAGAGTTCATAATTGGCGCGCTTGATCATATAGATAATGGTGGATCTCTCAGAGAGACTGCGGCATGGCTTACTCAGAAGACGGGTAAGTCTATATCGCATCAAGGTATCAACAAAATCTGGAAGGAGCGTAGAGGAGCTCTAGAAGGAAACAAGAGAGAGAAGCAACAGAAGAAGACTCGTAAAGCGAGGGCTCCTAAAACAGGCCCAGAGAAAGCTAAGGCTAAGATTAAGCGTAAAGCTGCGGATGCTAAACGAGTATTAACTCTGCAGAAAAAAAAACTAGAACAATGGGAAGATCCTCCAAAGCCCGATACGCCCAAAGCGCCTAGGACTGTAAGCGATAGCCTAGATTTTGAGGCAGCTCCTGCAGAAAAAGAGATTGTATTTGCCCCTAATCCCGGGCCTCAGACAGAGTTCCTATCAGCTAGTGAACGTGAGGTGTTATATGGAGGCGCAGCCGGAGGTGGAAAAACCTATAGTCTGATTGCAGACCCTATGAGGTACTTTTCCCACCCAGAATTTAATGGCCTGATTTTGCGTAAAACTACGGATGAGTTGCGTGAAATTATATGGAAAACACAAGAGTTATACCCAAAGGCTTTCAAGGGCGCCAAATGGCAAGAAAAGAAAAGTCAGTGGGTATTCCCAAGCGGAGCACGTTTGTGGCTCACTTACTTGGAGCGTGACGAAGATGTGTTGAGATACCAAGGGCAAGCGTTTAGCTATATAGCCTTTGATGAGCTCACCCAGCATCCTACGCCCTTCGCTTGGAACTATATGAGATCGAGGCTTCGGACAACAGCTCCAGACCTCCCGATCTTTCTCCGAGCCACTAGCAACCCCGGTGGCCCCGGTCATGGATGGGTTCGCAAGATGTTTGTGGATCCGGCGCCGGCAAATATACCCTTCACTGCAACTGATATCGATACTGGTGAAGAACTACGATATCCAGACACACACCCCGACCGAGCTGGCAAGCCATTATTTCAGCGTAGGTTTATACCGGCATCTCTCTACGACAATCCTTACCTAGCTAACGATGGCGCATATGAAGCTAACTTGCTCTCTCTACCAGAGATGCAACGTAGACAGCTCCTAGAGGGGGATTGGGCAGTTGCTAGTGGAGCAGCCTTTACAGAATTTAGGACAAATACTCATGTCGTTGATCCCTTCGAAATCCCAGATACTTGGCGCAAATTTAGATCGGCAGACTACGGTTATAGCTCACACAGCGCTGTGCATTGGTACGCTATCGATCCTTCTTATAATACCCTCATTGTTTATCGCGAGCTGTATGTATCAAAGCATACAGGCAGAGATCTAGCTAAGGCGGTACTAGAGGCTGAGAATGGAGAAAAGCTCTCCTACGGCGTCCTAGATAGCTCCTGTTGGCATCAGCGCGGTCAGCTAGGCCCATCCATAGCCGAAGAGATGATTAGCCAAGGATGTAGATGGCGACCTTCTGATAGATCTAGAGGATCACGGGTAGCGGGTAAGAACAGATTACATGAGCTTCTAAAAGTAGATGAAGACACACAGATGCCCGGGATAGTGTTCTTTAATACTTGCAGACAAATTATTGCGGATCTCCCAACGATACCTAGCGATCCTAAAGGTACGGACGATATCGATCCTAGATACGCCTCAGATCACGCATACGACTCTATACGTTATGGAATTCAATCTCGACCCCGGGCCTTTAGCGCCTTCGATGATGGTCGCGGAATTCCACAACAACAATGGCAACCTTCAGATAACACGTTTGGATACTGATAATGGCATTAATGCAACCGCCCACCGATACCGTCACCGAAGATATGACTGATGAAGCAAACGTCATAGCTTTAGAAGAAGATGGTGATGTCGAACAAGAAAATAATGAATACTCTGGCATTGTCGGTTTTATCAATTCAGCCTTCCAAAGATCTAAGGATGCGCGCCTAACTGATGAAACACGATGGCTAGACAGCTACAGAAACTACCGTGGGATATATGGCCCAGAAGTACAATTCACAGACACAGAAAAATCTAAAGCATTTGTTAAGATAACTAAGACTAAAGTACTCGCTGCATACAGTCAGATTATTGATGTACTGTTTGCCGGTAGTAAATTCCCAATTGGTATTGAGTCTCGTAAATTCCCTTCGAATGTAGCAGGGGAAGTAAGCTATGATCCTAATGCCCTGACTACCGATAAGGTCAAAGAAAAAACTGGTATGGATTATGAGGTTCCTCGTAATATTACCCGACCAGATATCGCTAAAGATCTAGGAATTTACTCAAATAAACTAAAACCTATTGAGGATGATCTCGAGCTTGGGGCTGGTACAAATCCCGGTTCTATTACATTCGAGCCAGCTAAAAAAGCTGCACAAAATCTAGAGAAAAAGATCCATGATCAGCTAGAGGAAACATCTGCTTCTAAGCATCTGCGATCTATGTCTTTTGAGATGTCTCTGTTTGGAACTGGTATTCTTAAAGGGCCGTTTGCCTTCGATAAAGAGTATGCCAAATGGAATGCTGAAGGTGAATACGAACCTATCTTCGAAACTATCCCTAAAGTTGAGTACGTTTCTATCTGGGATTTCTATCCTGACCCTGATGCGCGCAATATGGAAGAGGCTGAGTTTACCGTACAAAGACATAGGCTAAACCGCACTCAGATGCGCCAGCTTAAGAACCGCCCTCACTTCAGAGAGGAAAGTATCGAGCTCGCTATCGATATGGGATCCTCATACATGCGTGAATACTGGGAAGATACCTTAGAGGATTCTCAGAATAAGTCGGACGTAGATCGTTACGAGATCTTAGAATATTGGGGCGTAATAGATAGTGAGTTGGCTCTCGAGGCCGATATGGAGATTCCTACAGAGCTAGAAGAACGAGACCAGATTCAAATCAATGCTTGGATATGTAATGGTCAGATCCTACGCCTAGTATTAAATCCATTTACACCAGTACGCATTCCCTACTCATCCGTACCTTATGAGGCAAATCCCTATAGCTTCTTTGGAATCGGAGTAGCTGAGAACATGGCAGACACACAGCTGCTCATGAACGGATCCTATAGGATGGCGATCGATAATGCCGCGCTCTCAGGAAACCTACTAATTGAGATTGATGAGACGAACTTGGTTCCGGGCCAAGACATGTCTGTATACCCGGGCAAGGTGTTCCGGAGACAGAGTGGAGCCCCGGGTCAGGCCATCTACGGCACAAAATTTCCGAATGTTTCTCAAGAACTTATGATGATGTTTGATAAGTCTCGGCAGCTTGCTGATGAAGCTACAGGCATTCCATCATACTCTCACGGCAGCACCGGAATTATGGGTGTGGGGCGAACAGCCTCCGGTATGAGTATGTTAATGGGTGCAGCGCAACAGGCGATTAAAACTGTTGTAAGAAACATCGATGATTATCTTCTTAGTCCATTAGGTAAGGCACTGTTTAGCTTTAATATGCAGTTTAACTTTGACCCTCAGTTTATTGGGGATCTAGAGGTTATACCTCGCGGAACAGAGAGCCTGATGCGGAATGAAGTTCGCAGCCAGCGCCTACTGCAGTTTATGCAAATGACTCAGAACCAGCAAATGGCTCCGTTTGTTAAATACGATTACATTTTGAGAGAGCTAGCAGCATCTATGGATCTTGATGAGGATGGGATCCTTAATGATCCTAGAGAAGCTATGATCCAAGCTAAAATGATGGCTGAGATACAAGCAATGATGCCTCAACCTGATCCGGCAGCACAACCTCCGGAAGGAGGGGCTCCTAACCCAGATGATCCCACGGGTACTGGTGGAGGTAATATAGCTCCCGGGTCTGCTCCTGAGCCAGATGCACAGGGCTTCACAGGATCTGGTGGTGGAGACAACGGAGGACAGCAGCCTCAAGAAGCGCAGCCTCCCGCACAACCTCCGGTACAGTAAATGGATAAGCAATTTTACCGAAGCATTCTCCTGATGGTGAATCAGAAGGATACATTTGAAATGCTGCAGTCCTACGCAGATGCTCGCATAGACATCCTCAGAGATCAGCTAGAAATAACCAAAGACATAGGGGCTGTTAGAGAGATCCAAGGAATGATTGGTGAACTTAAGCGTTTTAAAACTTTACGCGAGCAAGTGATCAAAGGGGCTGAATAATGGGTGTACTAGACTTCATATTCGGTAACAAAGATGATGATGATCTAGAAGCAGCATCCCCCTCTACAGAAACCGACAAACCCCTAACCATAGAAAATGTACCGTTTTTCCAGCGCCCTATCGGGGCCAGTGAAAATGACATAATGGTGGGATTCGATGAGGCGGGTAATTATAGGTACAGAACTGGCTTTGGTACTGAGTATACAGTCAAACTAAACCCTGATCAGAGAACTATTAATCAGAAGATTAAAGATGCTGTTCCTGTGGTCACTGAGGCAGTCACAGACTACGTTAAAGATCCATACCTACCTAGTAAGGAAGCTGTAAAAAACTTTGCCTACGACTCCACGGTAGGCGCCGTTAATGAGCTCGATCGTATCATGTTTAGCGGTGAGGCTACTTACGGAGATGTATTTGGCCTAGGCTTAGGAATGGGTGGCGCCCCTAGAGTAATTAATAAGGTTGTAGATATCGCTCCGGATGGGGATCAATCTTCAACACTGGGTATGTTCCTGCCGGCTGCTAAGCTAAAGGACGGTAAGGTTCTAGTAGACCAAGCTAACCAGATGAAGGCTGCAGGATCTACTAGAGATGAGATCTGGGAAAAGACAGGATTATGGCAGCTTGGTGATGCAGAAGAATGGCTCACTGAGATACCGGATAATAAAGCCGAGATTGCTCTGACAATTAACGATGCTCCGGCTCAAACTAAAACAGTTACGCAGACAGTTAGGCGACAGGTTGGTGGGGCAGGACTATCCCAAGGAGAAATTATACAGGCCAAGACTCGGGCTCGTATGGAAGCTATCAAGCTCCGTAAACAAGCCGAGAATGGGGAGGTTCCCCCGCAGTTTGTAGAGAGTGAGATTGCTAGGATACAGGCTGAGCTCAGAGCTATGACAGGCGGGGCTGAAATACCTGACTATGAAGATGTAGTGATTACTAAGGAAGTACCTATTCCTAAGCCTAAGCTTACTAAAGGAAATAGCAGCACAACTTCCACATTAGATGAAGTTTTATTCCATGATGATTTTTTCGATACGGTAAGAGCATCACGCGTAACAAACATGGATGATCTCCCAACTGCAGAGGCAGGTAGGAGAAAAGCAAAATCGGCCGGCGCTTCGTCGGCAGGAGCGGCCTACCCCGATACCCTCGGCGGCAGACGAACTGCAGAAAATAAAAAACGATCTCTTATCAGTGCATATACTGAAGGGGGCGACTATATAAATAGCCCTCAGAATGAAAGAGATAAAAGTATAGTTGCAGATATGGCCTCTGGAAAAATTACAGAGCAGCAAGCCAGATCTAAACTTATTTTTTCTACTTTTCTTCACGAAGTTCAGCATTGGTCAGATTCAATTTTTGACTCAAAATCCGGTCAAGGTTTTAACTCAGCTAATTCCGGTAAAGCCAAGGCTGCTATGGAAAGTGCTTTTGAGAGGTCAATGAATCAAGCCTTCCTAGATAATAACGCTACTGGCACTAGGCTAGCTACTGTTCTAAATTCTACCCCCAGTAACGCCATATATACAAACAGAATTAAAGAGTTAGATCTTTCTGCATTTGCTCCGACTATGGACGATCTCATTTACGGTCGTGGCGGAGATTATTTCTCTGACGGTAAACGATATACCAAGGATGATATAACTTCTATTAGTCGCATACTAAATAGGTTCTATGCTTATCGTATGGCTAACACTCAGGTAGCTCCTGAGATGGTTGAGCAGAATAGATTAGATTTCATAAATTCTTTGGCCTACAGCAAACAGCTTAAGGACGTTCCCTACGCTAAAAAGGGTACGGATGAGGATTTATATTTCCGGCAGCAAAAAGCCGAGCTTATCCTTCGTATTTTAGAGAGTGGTGAGGGTATGGATTTATACAATCCGTATATGCAGATCGTCCAAGGCAAGACTGCTAATATCCGAAATCTATCCGATAGAGAGATCTACGCCTTAGAGATGGGAGAAGCAAAAGCCCGTCTAGTGGAAGCTCGCAGAGATATGACCCCAGAAGAACTAAAAAATACCCCTCCTTGGCTGATGCTAGACCGCGATGAGTGGAAGCTGTGGAATGAAAATCAATACGGGATGAAATGATGGAAAGTCTAAAGGAATCCAGAAAAGGCATCACTACAAAGGCAGGTTTAGAAATGGCAAGCAATAAATACCAACGCGATAATAAAAAAGCAGATCTTAACGATGATGGCGAACTAAATAGCTACGAACAGGCTCGGGCAGATGCAATACAACAAGCGATGGTAGAGGATGATCCTGAGCAGGATGATGTTCAGATGTATCATGGTGGAATGGCTTGCGGCGGAGATGAGGGTCTCATGATGGATCCCATGTCGGGCAATGAAATCCCAATAGGATCAAGCGCTGAAAATGTGCGTGATGATATCGATATTAAGATCTCTGAAGGTGAGTATGTGCTCCCTGCAGATGTCGTTAAGTGGCACGGATTAAAGTCAATCATGGACATGGAAGCAGAGGCTAAGATGGGCCTCATGGGAATGTATCAGGATGGCCTAATCCAATATGTGGATCAAGAAGGCAGTGATCGTATGACATGCCCTGAGTGCGATGGGGAGGGCTGTGATCATTGTGATGGTAAAGGTTATCACGATGCGGAAGAAACCCAATCCGATAGCGAAGATTCTGAGGACGCCTCGGTACAGGCCGAAGACGATTCCGAACAAGAAGAAAAAGAAGTCATCGAAACACCAGAAGGCAATGAAATTGAGCTGGCTGGAGTAGAGACCGAAGAAACTGTTTTGGAACCCGAATATCCAGAAGAGGGCGACAAAGGGTACTATCCCTCTCAAAGTCGGGAATACGCAGAGATTAAGAAACCACTCATAAGGTTCATTCTCTAATATCAACTGGGCTACCCGAGGAAGTCTTGGCCCCCAATAAGAGTAGTAAAATGGCAAAATATAGAGGCGCACACCTAGATCATTTAGATCAGGAAGAAAAAGAACTAAACCAAGAAATATCTCAAATGAAGCAGGATCAGGTAGATGCTACCCCTGTCTCAGATCCGGAAGAAGATACTTACCGCAAACGGTATGGAGATCTTCGCCGGCACAACACTCACCTAATGCAGCAAAAAGACGTAGAGATTGAGAAGCTTAAGAACCAGCTCGACTCTGCAGCTAAGGGCCAGATCCGTTTCCCTAAGACAGATGAGGAAATTGATATGTGGGCAAAGAAGTATCCTGATGTTGCCAAGATCGTAGACTCTATAGCTCAAAAGCGCGCTAACGAAGCTATGCAGGGTTTGCGTGAAGGTGAGAAACGTCTAGAGGCACTGGAGACAAAGATATCTCGCAAAGATGCGGAACATCAGCTTAATCGTCTCCATCCCGATTTTAACCAGATTAGACAGAGCCAAGCTTTTCATGAATGGGTTGCGATGCAGCCTCAGAATATTCAAGACGCTCTGTATAAGAACAACACCGATGCTCGAGCAGCTGCTAGGGCGATCGATCTATATAAAGCAGACACTGGAAAGAAAACGGTTAATAAGCGATCCGCAGCTCAGTCTGTAGGACGCACTAATTCCAGTACCCCAACCACTAATGGCACTACTCGTTTCTCAGAAAGCGCTGTCAGTCAAATGAACGACAGAGATTACGCTAAGAACGAAGAAGCTATTATGGAAGCTATGCGTAGCGGCAACTTTGTTTATGACATGTCAGGCGCCGCTCGCTAAGTGTTGCTATTATAGGCACAACTGTGCTATAATAAAGGTAATTAGGGCCGCGTAATCGCCTACCCCTAAAAACCAGAACCCCAGAAGAAAATATAAATATGTCCACCAGTACAGGCTGGCCTGTGAACTCTTGTTCGCACAACCCACCCTAAAGTACTGCCACTGTTTTTTATCTCTTCATGTCCTGACGAGCTCAGAGAGCTCAGCCATTTCATAAAGGAGAAATCAAATGGCATTTGGAAAAGCATCAGGTTACACCAACCTTAATAATGGTAACTTTTCACCCGTAATCTACAGCAAAAAGGTACAGCTATCTTTTCGCAAAACCACAGTAGTCGGAGACATTTCAAACTCTGATTATTTTGGGGAGATTTCCGGGCAAGGAGACACTGTGAGAATTATGAAGGAGCCAGAAATTTCGGTTTCTGCGCTGCTTCGTGGCACTACAATCTCAACACAAGACCTTGTGGATACAGACTTTCAGTTAGTCGTAGATAAAAGCAACTATTTTGCATTTAAATTAGATGATATTGAAGAAGCGCACTCCCACATCAATTTCATGCAACTTGCGGTTGACCGTGCAGCCTATCGACTCGCGGATCAGTATGACCAAGAAGTACTTGGTTATTTAGCCGGTTATAAGCAGTCAGCACTACATGCAAATGCTGCTGCAGTTAATAACGTAGTTAATGGTACTAAAGCTGATACTGCAGCTGGTTCTGACGAACTATTGGCAGCTCACAAGCTTAAAAAGGGTGACTTCGGCAACATCACAACATCGTCTGCCGGCGATCATGCAATTCCTTTGGCGGCTCGTTTGCCCGGTGCTACAGCACTTCCAACAGCGACAGCTTCACCAGCAATGGTTGTAGCGCGCATGGCTCGTATTCTTGACCAAAAGCAAGTGGACAAGGATGGTCGTTGGATCGTCGTAGACCCAGTATTTATGGAGATTCTTCGTGATGAAGACTCACGTTTTATGAATGCTGACTTCGGTGACTCAGGTGGTCTTCGCAACGGTTTGGTACTGAATAACTTCCACGGCTTCCGTGTGTATCAGTCATCAAATCTTCCATCAGTTGGTACTGGAGCCGGAACCACAGGAACCGCCAACCAGAACACTAACTACGGCGTGATCTGTGCAGGGCATTCTTCTGCAGTAGCTACAGCGGAACAGCTCAACAAAGTTGAGACTTACCGTGACCCAGATAGCTTCTCAGATGTCTGCCGCGGAATGCATTTATATGGCAGAAAAATACTTCGCCCAGAAGCGTTAGTATCTGCTAAATATAACTTAGCATAAACTACTAGAGGGGCTGGCTAGGCTGGCCCCTTTTCCCTTATTTGAGGTAAGTAGATGCCATCCACATATATTACATTGTGTAATCAAGTTTTGCGGCGGTTAAACGAAGTCGAGATCTCAGAATCTGACTTTGCTAACGTCCGTGGCATCCAATCTGTTGTTAAAGATTCAGTTAAAAGTGCTATCGCTAAAATCAATCAGGCAGAGTATGAGTGGCCCTTTAACGCTGCAGAACATACTCAGGTACTAACAGCGGGTCAGAATGAATATACATGGCCTGACTTTTATAAGATATCTGATTGGAACTCATTCCAAATTCAGAAAAATGAATCTTTAAATACAGATTTTGACACTCTTAAGTACATTGAGAGAGATAGCTGGTACAAAAGTCACAGAGATGAAGATTATAGTGCTGGAAGCGCCGGTAGAGGTAAGCCTTCTCATGTATTTTCGGGTCATGGAAATGGGTTTGGAGTTACTCCATCTCCCGACAAAGCGTATTCAGTACGGTTTAGATACTTTCTTAACTATTCCGATATTACTGCATTTAATGATGTAACGAGAATTCCCACTTCTTTCGATACTGTTATTGTCGATGGGGCTTTGTATCATCTGTATATGTTCAAAGATAACCTAGAAGCAGCTCAGGCTGCTTTTGTTGCGTTTGAGCGAGGAATTAAGGATCTGCAAACACTCTATATCAACAACTACGAGTACATCAGAGATACCCGAGTGAGGTACTAGATGGCAGATAGAATTGAGAGCTATAAGCTCGTAAGCGCAGGGGGTTTAAACTCAAATGAAAACCACCTCGATTTATCAGAAAATAGCCCCGGGGCAGCTACCCGATTAGTTAATTATGAGCCCTCTTTATTTGGAGGGTATCGTCGTATTGAGGGGTTTTCTCCTTATCACGAAAATTACCCAGAGGTTACGGTAGCCGGTCAGACTACAGGTCAAGGCAAGGTTCTAGGCCTAGCCATATTTAAGGATGACGTAACTAACGCCACAATAATTATTGCTGCTAGGCAAGATGCGGGTGGATCTAATTACAGCTTCTATTACTACACAGCGGGCATTGGCTGGAGAAAATATACTTTAGATCATTCTGTTACACGGCCTATGGCTTTGAATGGCAGAACCGTAACTAAACTTCGACATGCCCAGTTTAACTTCGGCGATGGTAACAAGATCTGTTTTGTAGATGGCGTTAACCCCGCAATCATATTTAACGGAAGCAAGTGGAAAGAGATAAAAAGCTCTCATGCTGGAGGATATCACGCCACGAATAATACGGCTGGAGGTGTTCTGGCAGTAGATGCACCGGCTCTAGTAGATGTTTTTGAGAACCATTTATTCCTAGCGGGAGATCTTGCAAAGTCTGCAATCATCGCACACTCAAAAGCTTTAGATGGATATACTTGGACTACCAGTAATGGTGGTCAAATATTTGCTGGTGTGGATGTAGTTCAGATCAAACCTTTCCGAGACAATTTATTCGTATTCGGTGAGAACGGCATTAAGAAGATTATCGCAGATGTTACATCCGGTTTCTTAATTGATCAGGTTACAGCTAATGTAGGATGTGTTGCTCGAGACTCAGTTCTTGAGATCGGCGGAGACCTAATGTTTTTAGCTCCCGATGGGTTTAGGCCTGTCGCCGGCACTTCCCGTATCGGTGATGTAGAGCTCGAAACAGTAAGTAAGCCTATCCAAGCTACGCTTGTTGATTTTATTAAGAACAACAGCATGGGCTCTCTTAACGGGGTAGTTATTCGATCCAAATCTCAGGTTAGGTATTTCGTAGGTACAGATAGTGTAGGCGTTAATGATAGTCTTGGTATCATAGGCGGTCTGTCTAACTCTACCGGATCTATATCATGGGAGTTTGGAGAGCTTCTAGGTATTCGAGCTTCTTGTTGTACCTCTGAATATGTGGATGCAGATGAGCTTGTTTTACACGGCGATTACGATGGGCGTGTATATCGTCAAGAGAAAGGAACCTCGTTCAATGGCGCGGATATCCTAGCTATTTATGCCACTCCCTATCTAGACTTTGGCGATACCGATATTCGCAAAGCAATGCGTAAGGTAAACACCTTTATCCGAGCAGAGGGGCCGCTAGAGATGAACCTAGCGATCGCTTATGATTGGGGAGATTATAACACCTCTCGACCATCTACTTTTTCACAAACTTCCGAGGGTGGGCCTACTGTCTATTCCGGAAGAAACATCACCTACAATGGATCTAATGTTATTTATGGGGGCTCTTCTAAACCCATTATGACTTCAGACATACAAGGCTCAGGGTTTTCAGTACGGGCCACTTACGTCACCTTTGGACAGTTTGAATCTTACTCCATCCAAGGGATCGTATTTGAATACTCTACAGCGGGGAGACGATAACAAATGGCTGGATATACTCGCCAATCACTAGCTACGATTATTAACGGAGCGGATATTACCGCCCCTCCGCTTAACTCAGAATTTAACCAGATCTTAGCAGCTTTTAACGCTACGACAGGTCATGCTCATGATGGATCCACAGGCAGCGCTCCAAAGATCAATCTGACTACATCTGTGTCTGGATATCTACCAGCTGCACATGGCGGTATTGGCGGCAAAAATAAATTCGATGCTACTTCAGCTCCAGCTACATCTAATGATGCTGGTGAGGGGTACGCACCGGGGTCAATGTGGGAAAACACCACTAATGGACGTATATATATCTGTGTTGGAAATACTTCTAACGCAGCCGTTTGGCGTGAGCTGGTTACAGTTATTTCTTCCAATCAGATTACCCCCATTACTACGAATTCGGTAGATCTAGGTACTCCTTCCATACGTTTTCAAGACGCATATCTAAGCGGAGGATTATCTGCAACAGGCAATGTAGCAATCGGTGGTACACTTACGACTACGGGTACATCTGCATTCACTGGGCTTGCTACTTTTGCTAACCTAGCAGCCACTGGTACAACCACTATCACATCGATTGACCTGAACTCTGGTGCTATTGATGGCACTACTATTGGTACTACTACCCCAGCCGCAGGTACGTTCACCACTCTTAATGCAAATACTAGCCTCGTAGCTGCTACAGCCGATATTAACGGTGGTACAGTTGATGGGGCCACTATTGGTGCATCTACTCCAAGCACAGGCTCATTCACTACTCTAGGTGCTTCTGGAACATCTACCCTAGCAACTGTTGATATCAATGGTGGTAACATCGATG
>Ga0222717_10001516_pt1 | contig 18904 bp, 12 predicted proteins | sample C33_18DmetaG_FD_165053 | JGI IMG/M metagenome (GOLD analysis project Ga0222717, IMG submission 165053) | Estuarine water microbial communities from San Francisco Bay, California, United States - C33_18D | ecosystem: Environmental > Aquatic > Marine > Unclassified | place: USA: California...
CGACCGCACTGAGCCCACCATTGTCAGACATAAACAACACGACCGTTTCATCACTAATACCGTGGTGGGCAAGCCGATCCATGACATCACCCAGCGACTTGTCCATCCCTTCGACCATCGCCGCATACATAGCTTCGGTGCGCTCCAAGCCATCATTGCGGTACTTCTGATAGAACCGGCGATCTTCCGCAAAGGGCGCATGCACGGCATAATGCGACAGATAGAGGAAGAACGGCTTCTCATCCGACACCGATTGATCGACTGCCTTCAACGCTTCCCTCGTCAGCGCCTCTGTCAGGAAGACATCCTTTCCGTGATACTGCGCCAGACGGCACTAAAGTCCTGCGTTCCCAGGAAACTACCGGGGCCGCCAGCAGCATGGCCGGCAATGTTTATATCGAAGCCCAGATTACCAGGATCCTCCCCAGGCGTCCCCACGGCTCCCAAGTGCGCCTTTCCCACATGAATGGTGAGATAGCCCACCTCGCGTAAGAAAGCGGGCAGCGCCGTGGCATGAAGGGTCCGCTCGATGCCCTTGGTAGGGCTCAGCCCGTTCACATTCCACTTGGGGAAGGCAAGCGCCGGATGCTTGCGATCATTGGTCGCGTCTTTGTGAAGCGTCCAATTGGTAACCCGGTGACGTGCCGCATTGAGCCCAGTCATCAAACTGATGCGTGTCGGCGAACACACGCTACAAGCATAGGCTTGGGTAAACTTCACGCCCTGGTTTGCCAGACGCTCCATGTTGGGCGTTCGATAGCGCTTATTGAATGCCATCGTCTCGGTGTGGAACGGCACCGAGGTGTCTTGCCAGCCCATGTCGTCGACCAAGAAGAGGACAATGTTTGGACGCTCTGCATGGCTCATCCCCATGGTGAGCAGCAGCCAAACGAGCGCAGGGCCGTAGAAGAATCTCATGCTTAAGCATGACTGCAAAGAAAGGCTGTAGAAAGATCGAAAGCGCCCCTTCAATCGCCTATTCCTCTACCCTACCGAGCAAGAAAGGCGCGCAAGCCGCTACTGTTCACGGTGACGACGAGATCCTTCTTCTGATCGCCATTGAGATCGGTCACGACAACACCTTTGGCATCACCAGGGACGACGAGGCCACTTTGCTTGGGCCAGATGGGCTCGAAACTGCCTTTCCCATCTCCGGCGAGTAGAAGGGAAAGGCCACCATCCATGTTGCCGGTCTCACGCTGCGGACTGTTGGAGTTCCCGATGACGAATACGTCTGGGACGCCGTCTTTCGTAAAGTCTTCGATGACAATGCCGTAGATGGGAAAGGCCTGAGCGAGCCGAGGGAGCGGTTGGAACTGGAAGCGGCCGCTGCCATCATTGAGAAAGACGCCGGACTCAAGCGTGTTCGCTTCGTAACGCACCGCCTTCTGCAAACGCGTGTTTGAGTAAATCGATTCAAGCGATTTGCTGGCGAAGGCATGAAAGGTCTGAAACTTTGATTTCAAGGCGGGCATGGCATTGCTAGAGCAACTGTAGCCGCGATGTGGGAGGCAGGTGTCCCCTTCAAACTTCGCCTCCAAGATACGCGATTTGCCGGTGCCATCGAAGTCGCCGTAGTAGAGGAGTTCGGGGGCTTTGTACTTCGTATTCAACCCCACATTCCCAACCACCAGGTCGATGTCGCCGTCCCCATCGAGATCTCCTGCAGCCAGACTGCTCCACCAACCGGTGCGATCGTCCTGTCGAGGCTTTGCTAGTGTTCCACTGTTGTTCTCTAGGACTTGCACCGCTCCCCATTCAGTGGCCAAGACGAGATCGGGCCAGCTGTCACCATTGGTATCGGCCCAAAGCGCAGATGTGATCATCCCGATGGCCCCGATGCCCAAATCGGTGAACTTGACGACTTCCTCGGTAGTATCGTTTCGCAGAAGTTGGCTTTGAGGCGCCTCGGGATAGCTGCCTGGAACCACACGGCCTCCGATAAAAAGATCCAGATCACCGTCCTTGTCGAAATCTTTAGCAGCCGCAGGGCCGCCGCTCGCCGCGATGTTAGGAAGAGCGTCAACTCCAAGCGTGAAGACACCCTTGCCGTCATTTAGGTAGAGTCGATCCTTGAATACCGGACTAGCAGGTTCGCCTTCAACGCCGCCGCTCACGACCAAGAGATCTTGGTCGCCATCGCCTTCTACATCGAAGAAGAGTGGCGTGATATCTTCACTTGCGGCGTGTTCAGCGAAGACGTTTGCCCCTGTCGAGGGTGCCTTCTTCCGCACATAGATACGACCGGCAGTACCAGCGCCCTGAGCAAGATAGAAATCCTCTAGACCATCGCCATCCACGTCGGCAAAGGCAATGCCTGGGCCAAGTTGTGAGTGTTTGCTAGGCAAGAGAGGTTGTCGCGCGAAGTCATCGTAAGGATTCTCGCGATGGACAACGGCCCGCAAGGCGTCACTCTCCACAAACAAGGATTGCGGCTTCTTCGGCTTGGCGCGGCTAGGCGATTCACCGGGCTCGTTAATGACGTAATGCCGGTTTGCCTTCAGATCTTCAAAGGTTTGCTCATGCCCACTGGGCCAGCGCACCGTCAACTGCTTCACCTTGTCGTGATCCCCGAGCCCAAAGTGGAGCACCGGATCCGGCGAGGACATGAAGCCTCGTGCAGATGTCAGGTATCTTGTGAAAATTTCGCTAGAATCCTTGAGCCGCACTTGTACGGTGGCGCCTAGACCGAAGCGATTGCTCTTGCTTCCGACAAGGCTCACGGCGATCCGGTTCGCGGAGGCCTCGCCATTACGATAGAGGAAGGGTGCGCTATCGAAGTTGTTGACCACGACATCCAGCGCACCATCGCCATCGAGGTCCGAGAGAGCGGACCCAAAGCTAACGCTACTAGCATTCAACCCCCAGTCTTTGCCACGTTCCTCCATCTTCAGGTGCCCGGAATGGTGAAACACACGATTGGTTTGTTTGAGAGGTTTCTGAGCATACCAGAAATCGTAGTAGGTGTCCCAGCCATCGCGTGAAGGTGCCGTGGCTTTAAGGTCACTATTAAGCCAATCGCGACTCATGCCATTGGTGACAAAGAGGTCTTCGCTCCCATCATTGTCGAGATCGCCAAAGTTCACCGACCAGGTCCAATCCGTCTTGGAGACGCCTAGCATGGCAGCTACTTCCATGAAATGGTCCGTTCCCGAGTTCAGGTAGAAAGCGTTCCGCATGTACTGCGGCGGTGTGGGAAAGTTCAGGAACCAGGCATCGCTTTCAGGACCAGACATGTTGCCCATCTGCATCTTTTCATTGTAGTGGGTACTCCCCGCCATGTCTGTCGCGAAAAAGTCTAACAAGCCGTCATTGTTGATATCGACAAGGTCTGCCCCCATGGAGAACCACGGCGTGTGCGGTAGGGACGTCTTGGTCATGTCCGTAAAGGTGATCTTTCCGTTCGCGTCCGGTCCATTGTTCGTCCAAAGCTGGTCCGGGCCGAAGAAATCATTCGCCACATACAGATCGGGCCAACCATCGCTGTTCCAGTCCCACCACGTGGCTGAGAGGCCATAGTGGTTGCCGCTCATGCCGACCTCTCGCGTCACTTCAGCAAACGGTTTGTTAGGGCCTTCGTTGCGATAAAGGTGGTCGTATTGCCCAGCGTCGATCTTCTTGAGGCTGCCATCTGGCATGACAATCACATCCGCATATTGGCGGAAGGCTTCAGGAAGTACAGGCTCACCAGTTGGGCCTCGGCTGAGGGAGAACTTTTGGTTCCGCAGTGTCTGGGGAGCAGGCAGTCGATTGGTCACGACAAAGAGATCCAAATCACCATCGCGGTCATAGTCCGCGAAGGTGCCGACGATGCTCGCGCCACGATGATCCACACCAAGCGCCTTGGCACTCTCGACTAGAACGCGCCCTGCCCCCTTGGCACGATTCAAGTAAAGCCTATTCGGGCAGTCAAAGCCACAAACATAGAGATCGAGCCAGCCGTCGTTATCAACATCGGCCCATGTCGCCCCGGTCGCCCACGTTCCGGAAGGCGCGGCAGGTGTTAGGATCGCCGATCGATTGGCAAAGCGAAATTTTCCCAAATTCTTGTACAGCTGCCCCCCTTTGGCTTGTCCGCAGAAGAAGAGATCTGGCAGGCCATCCTTGTCATAATCCCCAATAGCCACACCCGCGCCGGAAAAGGCATTTGTCAGCTGATCCCTGTGCTGGGGCGGCGGACTCCAACAATGGACAAAGTCGATCCCAGACTGTTTAGGAGGAATTGATTGGAACCTCAACTCTCCCGAGCCTCTGGGAGGAGCGGGCCTCAGAGATCGAGCTTCTAGCTGCGCTGTGAGGTTTGTGCCTGCGCTGGTCCAGAGCGCTAGCGCCAAAGCAAAGTACCTTAGAAACGTTTGCATGGGCCTAAGGTCCCAGGATTGCGCAGGCTTTCGCAATCCCAATCTTGAAAAGCTACGGCTTAAGGCTCAATGACAATGCGGTAGTATTGAGCGCTCGCGTCGGGCGAGTCCATGAACGTGGTCGAATTGCCGGCGTCAGCGGGATGACCCGTCTTCACGTCATCCCAAGTAATCAGATCCCCACTCACCTGAATGGTGTAAGTAACACCTTCCATACTTGGCCAGGTGAAACTAACAACATCGCCTTCACGCGTAATAGACTGCACTTGGAAATCTCCAGGCATCACTATGGGAGGTTCGATATCACCAGGCAGTGCCTCCCCGGGATGGGAAAATAGGAAAGCAGCGTCCTCTGCGCTGAGTTCTTTCTGATAGATCTGGAAATCATCAATCAAGCCGGTGACGCCTAACACCCCTGCCACAGCACCAATTTGGAACGAGCCTCCCTTGCGCACGTCATAACCACCCGATCCGTTCGCCTCACTGAGAAGCTCTCCGTTCACATACAAGCGAATCCGGTCCACGGTAGGATCTTCGCTGCCGTTTTCATCTGCATAGGTGAATAGAATGTGAAAGGTTTCCCCCGGAGCTAGGAATGGATCTGAGACAAGCGATTCGGAGCCATCACTGATCCACTGGATGGAATCAGCACTTCCTGAGACGGCCAGAGCGACGCCAAAAGGATCGCCTGGGGTCTCGTCGCCCCGACCAAATAGGCCTGACGTCGTGCCCACATCTTCCGCGTCTAACTGTATCCAGAAGGCGTAACTTCCCAGCGCAAGAGAAGGCAGATCCAGCTCGGCAGGCACTTCACCATAGCCAGCACCAATACCTCCCGCGTCTGACAAACGCACAGCGGTTCCGCCAGCAAGCGCGTCAGCGCCCAGCTCGACAGTGCCGCCATTGCTCTCGCGATAAATACCGTGGAATCCATTACCAGACGCGTCCGTCATTTGAGCACCCTCCGTTTCATCCATTCGGTAGTGGGCTAACAAACGGTTGGAGTTTTCAATTTTCACCCGGAACTGCACCAGGGTGGTCGCTTCGTTCTCATCATCGCTTTCCACTTCTAACGTGGCGCGGAAAGTCCCTGTCGTTGCTCCAGTTGGCGTGTAGGTCACCTCCACATTGGCTGACTCACCAGGCGCCAGCGTGGTGGGAAGCGCACTGACACTGAAGAGATCCTTATTCTCTCCGGTTATTGCTGAGCCAGCGATATTCAGTGTGTTTTCAGTGCCGCTATTGATGATTGCTAGCGTGCGCTTGAGGACGCCAGGATTACCAGGGAAAGCGCCAAAATCTAACACAGAGGCGGTCGATAGGTTGGGATCACCGATGACGCTTAAAACTCCGTTGTTCATGATCTGATTGATTTCCTCCAATTCCAACGCTGTGCCAAAGAGGCCAATATCGTCGAGGTTGCCAACAAAGAAGAACCCATCGCCATTGTCTTGACCTGAGCCAATGTTGAAAGGCTTGGTGTCGTTGGGCGCAACGATGTCGTTCGCCTCTACCTCCAACACGCCATCAATGTAGAGCTTCTTCATCTCTGTCCCACTGTCGTAACTAATGGCAACGTGCTGCCACTCTCCCAACTTCACCTCGGGGCCATCCAATGTCTGCCAATTTCCTGCCTCTTCGCCATTGCCGCTCCAAAACGTCCAGGCACCAGCCGGCTGATTGTCGTAGATGATGAAGCCCTGGCTATCTGGATTGAGATCATTACGACTCGTCACGGGCGAATTCCAAGCCCCAGCGCCACCGTCAGATTTCGCCCACAGCGTTAAGGTGAAGCTCTCAGGATTCAGGGCTTCATTGAAGGGGACTTGGATGCCACCACTACCGTCAAAGAGAGCGGAAGTGCCAGTACTTGCATTTGCTCCTGGGGCACCAAAGCTGACAGCACTGTCAGCGGGGGTCCCGTTAAAGCTCCCGAAAGTTTCGATGACAGAGTCCTCACCACTGGTTCCGGCAGGATCATCCAGCGGCCAGAAGGCAACGAGCGGATTCGGATTGATCACCTTGACTCGGAGAGGCACTTGGATGGTGGGTGTGCGAGGGTCGTTGGTGGCCAATTCCGCCACCGCCGTAAAGGATCCGAACAACCCTTCGGGGGTGAATGTCACGTCGAGGAGGCCTTGGGCACCTGGGGCTACAGGATCAGGTGCCGCTGCCGTGAATAAATTGGCATGCCGCCCGGAGAACGTGATTTCACTTACGACTAGATCTTGGGAAACTCCCGCGTTCTGGATTGGAATTTGCCCATGGTGAGGGCCACTGTTGATTTGGAATTCGCCAAGATTGATCTCGGCTGGGGCTTCAAGGAACGGATCTCGGACGATTCCTTGCACAGCGATGCTGAAGTTAGGCTCGACAGCGCTGTTGTTAGCCACATCTACCGTAATACGAAACGCCCCGGTCTCACCTTTGGGATCGAAGACGAGCGAGATCTCACGCTCGCTACCCGGAGCAATGTCATCAGGTGATTCGGCAACGGTAAAGTTTGCAACGTCGTCCCCACTTAGAGTGACATCACTAATGAGCAACGCTTGGGTTGCTCCCGTATTCGTGATAGGAAGAACGATAGGCCCACCAGTCGATGAAAAGTCGACATCGTAGGAACGCCGACCCGAAATACCAGGATCGCCTAACAAACTCGCCACACCACTATTCATGATCTGTTGGATGGTTGCCCCTGGAAGTGCTTCATCAAAAATGGCCACATCATCAATGAGCCCAATGAAGAAGAAGCCCCCTCCAAAGTCCTGCCCAGCACCGACGTTGAATGGCGTGGTATCGTTGGGCGCGACGATATCAGGCGATTCGACTTCGAGAACGCCGTCAACATAGAGCCGCTTCATCTCTTCGGTGTCATCATAGGTGATGGCCAAGTGCTGCCACTCGTCCAGCTTCACTTCAGGGCCGTCCATGACCTGCCAGTTTCCAGGCTCTTCGCCGTTGCCACTCCAGAACGTCCACGAGCCACTCGGCTCACTGTCGTAAATCAAATAGCCTTGGCTATCCGGGTTGAGATCATGACGGCTGGTGACAGGGGAATTCCAAGCGCCTGCGCCACCATTCGATTTCGCCCAGAGAGTAAGAGTGAAGCTCTCGGGATTGATGGCCTCAGCCCATTCCGCTTGAATCCCGCCAGATCCCTCGAACTCGGCGGCAGTTCCTGTGCTCGGGTTGGCGCCATCCTTGCCAAAGCTAACGCCATCGCCGACAGCTCCAGAGTGACCGCCAATGTCATCCGTGACGTTGGCCGCGCCATCGGTTTCATCGAGTGGCCAGTGCAGAACAAGTTCAGCATGCAAAGGCGAACTGGATAGAGTAAAGAGAGTGACGAATGACAAGAAAGCTTTCATAATCAATGCAGGAGGCCGGGTTAAAATGCTCGTCTAAGCCTCCTTATCCTCTATTCCAAAGTCAAAGGCATTATGAGCCATCGCACCACGGATCTTCTCGTCGTTCTCTTGCTTCTGGCGGGTTCTGTCGAGGCGAGTCTTCGAATCAACGAAATCGTCGCGTCAAACAGATCTGGCCTAGCCGATGAGGACGGCGAGCTTTCCGATTGGATCGAGATTTACAATGAAGGGCCGGATGCAATCGATCTCGCTGGCTGGACCCTAACAGATAACATCGCCGAACCTAACAAATGGACCTTTCCATCGTTAATCGTCGCGCCCGCTGCCTATGTGGTAATCTTTGCCTCGGGTAAAGACCGTGCGGACCCTTTGCATACGAACTTCAGGCTTGCGAGCGACGGCGAGTATCTCGCTCTCGCCAATCCTCGCAACGAAGCGATTTCCGTCTTATCACCGGCGTTTCCCAAACTAGGGCGAAACATTGCCTATGGTTTTGATACCTCGCTGATGAACTACCGCCCTTGGAGAACGCCAACACCGGGAATGGCGAACCGTGAGGATTCAGCACTAGGACCAGCGTTGATCGAGCCCAAAACAGCGTCTTTGACAGCGACAGAAGGCACGAACTACGTCATCTCCGTTCGAGCAATTCCTAACGAAGCTCCGGTGGACACGGTTACCCTTAGTAAGCGTATCATGTACAAAGGCGCAAGGGCGCTTGCCATGAAGGACGACGGCGTGGCTCCGGATGCTCTTGCAGGTGATGGCCGCTACACCACCGAGATTTCGGCGAGCACCCTGTTCGGGAAACGTTTCAGAGCTGGAGAGATGTTGAGGTGGTCCTTTGCTGCCCGAGATGTCGAAGGTCATGAATCGCGTCTACCGCCGCTCAATGAAGAGGCCTCTTCACAACCCGAGTATTTTGGAACGATCGTAGAAGCCCCTACCATCGAGTCCTCACTTCCAATCTTGCATTGGTTTACCGATAATCCTGGTGACGCTGTCAGTACGAGCGGCACTCGAGCTTCAGCGTTCTATGACGGTCGGTTTTACGATAACATCTTTGTGAAGCGTCGAGGACAATCAGGCGCCATTGGATGGGCCAAACCGAAATTGAAGTTCGACTTCAATCCACAACATCACTTCTTGTATGACTCTGATAGACGGCTGGTGGAAGAGTTTAATCTTCAATCTCACTTCAACGATGCCTCGTTCATGCGTGAGAACCTCGCCTTTGGATTCTTTAATGATATCGGCACACCGGCCTCCGACACGCGCCACTGGCATATCAGGCTCAATAGCAATTTCTATGGCCTGTTCTCTTACATAGAGCAAGTGGATCAAGATTTCCTGAAGCAGCAGGATCTCGATCCTGGAGGGGCTCTTTACAAAGCCAATGGGTTCCCTTCCACTTTAGCCAAGGGGGTCACTCGAGCGCTATATCAGAAAGAAACTCGCAAGGATGAGCCCTACGATGATCTTGTTGAATTTGTAGAAGGCATCAATGGGCCGAATCGATTTCACTACATCATGGATCATGTGAATCTGCCAGCCATGGTCAATGAAATGGCTGGCCAAAGTCTGATCCGCAATGCGGACAGACTGACCAAAAATTATTACATGTACCGCGATCCCAAAACGGATCTCTGGCAGCGTTTCCCATGGGACATGGATGGAGCGTTCAGCACGAGTTCAGGACTCGCCAATGAGAACTATGCCAGCCCTTTGTATGGAGACTCGCAGCACACCCAAGCACCTAACCAGGCCATTTATCAGAACTTCCTTCTAGATGCTATTCTCGATCATAACCCTACGCGTCAGATGTATCTGCGACGATTACGCACGCTAATCGATACTTATTTGTCAGGAGACTACAGTTACTTTCGATCCGAGATCGATACCCGATTGGCATTGATCAGAGACGACGCGCAGATCGATACTCAAGAATGGGGTACGGGCAACGTCGACAATGGCGTCCGTACCCTCAAAAATACGGCATTCGCATTGCGCAGGCGCGAGCTGTTGGAAACCTTTGGCAAGGACCTCGTCCCAAGTGCACAGACTACGGACCTAAACCTCGAATTTGGTCAAGTCTCGCCCACATCCGAGGAGCCCAGAGCGGAGTACTTTCAGATCAACAATCCAAACCGAGAAGCGGTTGACCTTTCCGGCTGGAAAGTGAGTGGAGCAGTGCGTTATAAGTTTCCTTCGGGAACGGTGATCCCAAGAAAAGGAACGCTCTTTAAGCCTGATGCTGGCATCATGCATGTGGTGAGAGATGTAAGAGCCTTTCGTGAGCGCGCAGAGAGCCCGCGTGGCGATGAAGGGCTCTTTGTTGTCGGCCCCTATGACGGCAAGCTGTCTTCGCGAGGCGAAACACTTGAGCTCTTTGATGCGGCTGATCGATTGGTGGCTAAGCATTCCTTTCCCGGCACGGGCGTTACCTATGAGTCCTGGGCGGCAGCTCGTTTCTCTGAAGAGGAACTATTAGATGATTCCATCAGCGGGATCGCAGTCAATCTTTCAAACTACGCCTTCGGAGAAGAGCCAATCACAGGCATCCGCGAGTCTAACGAAATCCGATACCAACGAATCGCCAATGCTTCTGATCTCACCTTCAAGTTGGAGATATCCAACGATCTTCGTACCTGGAAGGAAGCTGCAAGCTTCGTCGAGCAAGTCTCCGAGGCCTCAGATGGAATGGAGCAAGTGACGGCTACATTCACCAGGGGTCGTGAAAGCTACCTACGAATCATCGTCCAGCACTAGCGACAGACTTACTCATATTTCCATTTCAGTGCCCAGGGGTCGCCAGTGTCTCTCTGTAGCGCCTTCAGCCGCTTCTTCATATCTTCTAGCACTGAAGCATAATCGGGATCACCAGCTAGATTGATACTCTCTGTGGGATCGGTCGCCACCCGGAAAAGCTCGAACTGCGGCCGATGAATATAGCCGTCCACAGTGGTGGATCCGTAAGGAGCCTCAGAGCCCTTCTTCCACTGTGCTTGCCAGCTAGCTGCCGCCCATAGATCAGAGGCAAAGGGATACGGCTGCCCATGAGCCACATTCCAAATAAGTTTGTAACGTCGATCTCGTAGCACACGCATGGGGTAGTACATTTGGATCTCATGGAACGTGTGTGAAGCACCGATCTCATCCCAACCTTGAGGCTCGGTCTCACCTAGGATGGGCAACCAAGAGCGACCATGAAACCGGTCATAGGACTTGGGGCCACGATTGTCTCCTGGGCGCTGCGGACCCAATTCCCGTGAATCTGGATGTTTGGTGAAACCCTTCTCGGCATCATAACCGCCAGCAAAGTCCAAGAGAGAGGGCGCGATATCGATGTGACTGATCATGGCGTGATTCCACTTCGGACGATCTTTCAGGTACGGCTGCCTTACAATGAAGGGCACGCGCAAGCCAGGCTCATACACGGTCGTCTTCGCACCCGCGAAGGCCATCCCGTGGTCTGCCGTAAAAACAAAGAGTGTGTCTTCCCACTTGCCCGCCTTCTTAAGAATATCCACAAGCTTACCTACACCCTGGTCAATCCGAGAGATCGACGTGTAATAATGTGAGAGTTCTGCTCTCGTCTCAGGGGTATCTGAGAGGAACGGAGGCACAATCACATCCTCCAACGGATAATTCACCCGCTCATGACCTGGACGAGATCTGCCTCTCTGTAGATTTCCAAAGAGATCTGGCTTGTAGGGAGACGCGCGATCCACACCGCCACCACGATGTGGATCCGAGGTCGCAAAGTAGAGGAAGAAGGGCCGATCATCCTCCGAGGAAATGAAGTCCTCGCAGTTCTCGGCCATGCCCACGGTTTGGCGGGGATCGCCCTTGAGATACTCTTGGAATCGATACACTTCCTGCGGCGCCACGTGGAGCTTTCCGATCTGAGCGGTTCGGTAACCACACTCTTCTAAAAGTATCGGCAATCCACGCACTTTCAGCCAGGACTCAAAACCATGAAAGGCATGTTGGTGGCCATATTGCCCATTCGCATGGTTGTGAAGTCCTGTGAGGACGACTGAACGACTCGCACTGCAGCTCGCGGTCGTGGCAAAGGCCTGACTAAACAGCGTCCCATCCTCAGCCAATGCGTCGAGATGAGGTGTCTTGATCACAGGATTGCCATAAGCCCCCGTATCCGAGCTCATGTCATCCACGATAAAGAAGACGATGTTCTTCGGCGCACCAAAGGCCACGCCCATCGCCGTCAACCAGGCCATCAATGCAAGCAAAGAGAATCTCATGCCGACGAAGGTAGGCACTCTCACCGCATAGCGGCAAGGCTGATCATGCCTAAACAACGTCAGAGTCGTAAACAATCACCTTCTCCCAGTAATCTTTGCACTGGTTCACAAAGACGTGGTGATCGGTATGGTCCTGGTAAACATCATGATCCGCCCTTGAGGCAAATGTTAAATAGATGCTAAAATCAAACGAGTGATCCGTCACAGGGCGCTCGTCTGTCGGCGCGGGCGTGCCAATTCGCGCCTCTTGAATCTCGGAAATCTTTACCAGCTCACGCAAGGCCGCTTCCATCTCGGCTTGCTTGTCCTGCGCATCCTCTTTCAGCCAGAAGTAAACATTGTGAATCATCATGAAGGCGAACTATAGAGATGTCCCAAAGAGTCGTCGAGCGTTATGGCGCGTCTGTTCTACCAGGTTTTGGCGAGAATATCCTAACATATCAGCCACCTTGGTGTAGATTGCGACCAAGTTGGCCGGATGATTGGCTTCTGCCAAAGAGAATCGAATGTCCGAATCGGGAAGTGCCATGTCAGGAGCATCGGTTTCCAATAGCAGGCGTTCTCTCGGCACTCTCTCGACCAACGCCTCCAAAGCGGTGCGCTTTCGTTCGTGAAAGAAATAGCCAGAAACCGAGAAATACGCACCTAGCTCGACAAAGGCATCGATCAACTCTACCGGCCCACCGTAAGAGTGCAGCAGCACCCCCTGGCCAGGGAGGGGTTCTGTTTGTAGGCACTCAAGCAAGTGCCCCCAAGCTTGAAGACAATGAATGGTCACGGGGAGCTGACGCGCGACCCCCATTCGCAGCTGCGACTTGAAACACGCTTTCTGGAGATCGATGTCATAGCCTCGTATCCATTGGTCGAGGCCGATCTCGCCAACTCCGACGGCTCCTTGGTGGAGACAATCTTCTAATAAAGCCTCCCAGCCAGTAGGCGCCTCATTCACATACCAGGGATGTAAACCGAAACTCGCGTGGACCTCGGGAAAGCGTTCTGCTAGCTCCGTCACGATCGACCAATCGTCGGGTCGTGTCCCATTAACGATCAACCGGGAAATACCTACTTCACGACAGGTTTCCACAATGGTATCGGCTTCTGAGAGAAGACGAGGATCCTGCAAATGAAGATGGGCATCAATCATGCCGCCTTGAGCTGCTGTAAGGCATAGGCTTTGATCGCCAGGCGCACCTGAGCTAAACCATTCATCCTTGTTGGCGTGATCTGGCGACTGAACTGAAGCGCTTCGAGGATCTCCGGTTCGGTGGCGATGATTTCCTCAGGGGCATGCCCTGAATAGAGTGAGACTAGCAAGCCCACCAATCCGCCAACCATGGCTGAGTCGGAAGCCATGGTAAAGTGACAGCATCCCTCTTGAACATCACCCTGGACCCAAACCTGGGAAACGCAGCCTTGAATGCGATTCGACTCTGTTCGGAGTTCCATTTCCAACACGGGTAGCCCGCGTGCACGATCTACAATTGCGGATAGCCGTTCCTGCGGATCCTCGATCAGCCGATAGTCTTCAATCCATTGCGCCTGTTTCTCGGGCAGAGTCATGGGCAAGCCTCTCCCCACTCTCAGGCGTACGCAACTCCAGCCATCAACGGATAACGGGCAATAGCGGTGCCGGACGATAAAAAACTGGCGCCTTCCACTTTGGAATCGCCGTCTTACATGGCGCCGTCATGGCATCCAAGTAGAGGTAAGGTAGGACCTTGATAGGCCCGTGTTGAACATAGGCCGGCTGAAGGCAGACTTTATAGCCCGCAGGCACCCAGCATAAGGTCGGCTGAGGGAGATAGTTCCGGATAAAGATGCCATTGCCGTGATCGATCTTCTCCGGTGCCATACACTTGTAGGCGAAGGGGCCATAGCAGAAGCTCTCAACCAGCTTCAGAACCGGCATCCTACCCACAAAGCTCACCTTGTAGTTTCCCTCATAGACCACACGGCCTTTGGCGTTCTTCCAATAGACTGTATGGTATTTAGGCTGAATCTTGGCATTCGACAATGCCAGACAACTCGAAAGAACAGCGAGAATAACGATAACGATTCTCATTTCTGCATCTTCTTGCGTTCTTGAGGAAATGCAAGTTTCAAATGAGTGCTGTAGCGGAACTCGCAAGAGTTCCTCCACTCGTCGATACGGATCCCAGCAAGCCTTGCGCCTTCCGCTGCGAAAGGGCTTTGCCTAGCTCACATTGGCCAGTGCTCCCTGGCGCTGGCTGATAGAAGTCTTTAGACCAGAATGTTCGGGCAATTCCAAGCTAGGATCGGCCACCAAGATATCCTTGGCCGTATCACGCGCCTGCTGAACGAGCTCCGCATCGGTCAGAAACTCGGCCAATCGCAGGTCGGGCAACCCACTCTGGGCCGTGCCAAGAACGTCACCGGGCCCACGGCGAGAAAGATCCGCCTCGGCGATCTTGAACCCATCTCGGGTCTCAGCGAGGATCGCGAGCTTCTCTTCTGCACCCTCGTGCTTCGGCGTGTGCATGAGCACGCAGTAGGACTTGTGTTCGCCTCTACCAATACGCCCTCTCAACTGGTGCAACTGCGCTAATCCAAAGCGTTCTGCATGATAGATGATCATGGTGTTTGCGTTGGGAACGTCGACGCCCACCTCGATCACGGTGGTGGACACGAGAATCTGTACCTTGTTCGATCGGAACTTCTCCATGACGGCGTCCTTCTCCTCGCCCGACAACTTCCCATGAAGCAATCCTACTGTGATATCATTGCCCAGTCGCTCCTGCCACTCGTCGAACGCTTGTCTGGCACTAGAAAGCTTCAGCTTCTCCGATTCATCGATCAATGGATAGACAATATAAGCTTGGCGTCCTTCAGCGACTTGTTCCCGAAGAAACTTGGCCGCGTCCGGCGTCTTGTTTGCTGAGCGTACAATGGTGATGATCTTGCCTCGGCCTTTGGGCAGTTCGTTCAGCACCGAGACATCCAGATCTCCATACAACGTCATTGTCAGGGTTCGCGGAATGGGAGTCGCGGTCATGACAAGGATGTCAGGCAAGGTCCCTCGCTCCATGAGCTTACCGCGTTGAAGCACTCCAAACTTATGTTGTTCGTCCACGATCACTAAACCCAATTTCTCGCCGACCTCAACCTTTTCATAGAGAAGCGCATGCGTGCCAATCAAAATCTGAGGCTCTTCACTCCCAGCCAGCAGCGGCAGAAAGCCATCTTCTGATCGCTCCGCTGTTCTCAGACTAACACGGACGCCAAGAGGCTCCAGCCATCGCAAAAACACTTGGTAATGCTGTTCCGCCAGGATCTGTGTAGGCGCCATGAGCGCAGCCTGGTAGCCATCCTCGACCGCTAGGAGCATTGCGGAAATGGCGACAAGCGTCTTTCCGGAACCCACATCGCCCTGAAGCAGTCGATTCATCGGAACGGGACGCTCCAAATCCTCTCTAATCTCTTCCACCGCGCGGGCCTGCGCCCCGGTGGGAGAGAAACTCAGCGTTTGGTAAAACTTCTCTAGCAACTCACCTGAACCGCAATGCTTGATACCTTGCTGCTTCCGATAGTCTTCTCGCCGGGCAAGTATCGTTAGCTGAATCTGAACGAACTCTTCCAATGCGAGATAACGACGAGCCGGGGACGTTTCTTCCACCGCCTCCGGGAAATGAACCTGCTGCAGCATCTCGGCTCGCGTAGCCGAAGTTACACTTCGAGGGAGAATATCAGGCACGATCTCCACTGTTACTTCTTGGCATGCTTGATAGATCAACTCCCGCACCGTTCGTTGGTTCACACCGGAGGTCAGGGCATAAACCGGAGCGATGCGGCCAAGATGGACACTCGCCTCATTTGGTGGTTCATCGACGAGCTCAAACTCGGGATGATCGATGACCAAGCGCTGCCCGCTCAGTTTCGGCTTGCCGTAAAGCACCATCTGCTGCCCAACCGCCAGTTGGTTTTGCACCCAAGGAAGGCCAAACCATCGACAAATCAGCGGGCCATCAAAGGGCCCCGGATCCAGACTTTCCAACTTGATCTCAAAGAACCGACGTCTCCCCGCAAAGCGTTTCTGTGTGTCTGTGATGATTCCACAAAGGCACACCGCTCGATCCATGGGCTGGTTGGGAAAAGACTCGAATCGAACCCTATCCTCATAGCGACGCGGCACATGAAGTAGCAGATCACCCACGGTATGGCATCCTAAACTCGCCAAGGCGGACCGTTGTTTCTCTGTCAGAGAAACGCTCGCCCACTGATTGATCGGTGTGGTCAGCCAATCCGCCATCGTTTCCTACTGACTTGAGCGAACGTTGGTCACGTGAATCTGAAGAGACTCACGCCCGCGGTACTCATTCCGCTGAATCGTAAACGCCACATCCCACGGTGGCGCAGACAACTCTAGCTCAGCCGCACCGAAATAGACCGCATCACGGATCGTACCATTTTGATAGAGTTCTAGCCTCAGGTGTTTGTTACTAATTGTGATTGGATCCCCAGCAAGACTCACATTGCGACACAGCAGTGTAGGTTGAGGGTTGTGAGAACCAAATGGCTCCATCATCTCGTAGCTATCAAGCAAAGATAATGTCAGCTCGGTCAGCTGAACCTCTGCATCTACATACAGCGTCGGAATGAGATACTCGGAGCGCGCATTAGCCGCCACGATCTCTTCGAAGCGCTGCTGAAAGTCTGGGAAATTCTGTTTCCAAATACTCAAACCCGCTGCCATCTCATGCCCACCGCCTTTGATGAGAAGATCGTCGCAGGAATTAAGCGCACTTACTAACGATATCTTCTCGACACTTCGGCCACTTCCTTTTCCCAAGCCTGTTTCGTCGAATGCAACGACGAATGTTGGGCGATGGTAGCGGCGCATGAGTCGTGAGGCAACAATGCCCACGACCCCTGGGTGCCAATCATCCGAGCCCAGAACTATGGAGCACCGGTCTCTCGGATGTGGCCCTTTCTCGATCATCGCGAGGGCTTCGTCGTACATGCGATATTCAAGTTCTTGGCGCTCGCGATTCTGTTGGTCAAGCTTCTGCGCAATGCTCTTCGCTTCGGCGGGATCTCTTTCTAACAAGAGATCCAAGGCGGATTGAGCCGTATGCAACCGGCCGGCGGCATTGAGACGCGGCCCGAGCCGGAATCCAATGTCTGAAGTCTGAATGCGCTCGCCTAACTTTGTCTCACGTTTCAGAGCGACGAGGCCACAATTGTCAGTTTTGCGTAAGCGATGTAGCCCCTTCCTTACAAGAATACGATTTTCACTTACTAAGGGTACGATATCCGCCACCGTCCCCAACGCGACGATGTCGAGGTAATCCTTGAGGTCCAGGGCGGGATTCGGCCGCGTTTTGAGAAGGGCATGAGCAACCTTGAAGACCACACCCGCGCTGCAGAGATAATGATACTCATCACCCACCTTCGGGTTGACCAAGGCAACACAATCGGGGCGCCCGTCTTGGCTACACTCATGGTGATCACAAATCACCACGTCGACCGCATGTTCCTTGAGATAGGCAACCTCCTCAATTGAGGTCGTTCCACAGTCGACGGCAATGATCAGCTGAGGGTCATGATCTTTCAAACAGCGCTCCACCCCAGACTTACTCACCCCATAACCTTCATCCATCCGATGCGGCAGGAAGCCCTGACACTCTAGCCCATACTTCCCGAGAACTTCTTGGATCAGCGCCACTGAAGTCACGCCATCCACATCGTAGTCCCCATAGAGTACCACCCGCTCGTTCTCATCTATTGCCTTGAGCAACCGATCCACTGCCGGCTGCATGTCCGGCATAAGAAAGGGATCGGAGAGATCGCTCAGCCTTGGGCTCAGAAATCGATCGATCGCTTCCGGCTCAGACAGCCCTCGCTGAGCAAGCAAACGACGAACTAATGGCGAGAGCTGCGCCGAAGCCGGGGCAACATCAACTTGCCGAAGCAAATCCTCCTGCACCTCCTTGATAATCCAATTTACTTCTCCTTCCATGCGCGTCTGACCATTCAACGAGAATTTGACAGGGCACGCAAGAGGTTCCCCGACATTCTTCCAACAAAGGCCACTAAGGAAAGCGCTAGTTCTAAGTCAGGAGATAGCCTCCATCCACGACCACCGTCTCACCCGTCATCTGTTGCGCTGCCGACGAAGCAAGGAAGACCACGGTTTGGGCCACATCCTTTGCCGTAGTAAGCGTCTTGGAAGGAGTACGTTCCTCCACCATCGTTGCCAGATCGGGAAAGAATTCACGTAACCCCGGAGAATCGACCAGCCCAGGCGCAACACCATTCACCCGAATCTTGTCCGGAGCGAGTTCTCCTGCGAGTGAGCGCGTGTAGGCCACAACCGCCCCTTTGCTCGCATCATAGTGAGCCGTGTTGCCAAAGCCTGGATGAAAACCATTGATACTCGCAATGTTGACGATAGCGCCTCCCCCGCGCTTGCGCATCGCCGCTGCCCCCACCTTCGAGCCGAGGAACACTCCACGTGAATTGACCTGGAAAATCCTATCCCATTCCTCAGCACTCACCTCACTCTGTGGAAGGAGGCTGAAGATCCCCGCGTTATTTACTAAGATGTCCAAGCCACCAAAGCAGGCCTCGACGTCACCTATGGCCGTTTCGATGGAAGCCTCAGAGCATACATCGATCGACACTGCATGGGCCATTTCGCCCAACTCGTCCGCCAGCGCCCTGGCATTTTCCTCATGCGAATGGTAGCCGATGGCAACGCGCGCCCCAGCTTCAATGAGGGCTTCGACAATCGCCCGACCGATGTTCACGGCTCCACCTGTCACCAAAGCCGAACGCTCTTTTAAGGAGAATGGACTCATGGTTAGCTGCGTGTGTAAGTACGAATAAGAGACCCTTGATGAGGAAACTGACGAGTGAGTTTCTCTCGATCACCTAATTCTAGGTCCTCGAA